>JAEEGL016964773.1_pt1 | contig 82981 bp, 72 predicted proteins | sample 9134231 | NCBI WGS metagenome assembly JAEEGL01 (sample SAMN16246548, study PRJNA631951) | gut metagenome | biome: gut microbiome; feature: rumen; material: fiber-attached | host: Bos | place: Iran: Karaj | collected 2018-10
AAGATTTCCATTTTCTTCTTTATAATAATCATCAATTACTTCATATTCACCTGTTGGCTTATTTGTATCAATTTTATTTTTTGTAGCACTTGTTTTTGTTTCACTTGTAACTGTCTTTTCTGCTTTAGTTGAATTTTCTTTTTGGTTATTATTACTATTGTTATTATTGTTGCTTTCAGTTTTATCGCAACCTACAAGTGTAAAGCACATAACCAATGCTAATACACCAATTAATAATTTCTTTTTCATTTTTCCTCCATTATCCTAATCTTCCTTAGGTTTCTCTACATCTTTTCCTAAAAGGATTTCTCTTAAATGATATGCTGAATCATTATCATTTATATCATTAAAATCGACTGTAACACCATATTCTTTTACAGTTTCAACTGCTTTTTCACCAAATCCAAACATATAGTGATTGCATAAATAGCCATGTTTTTCCACTTCCTGTGGTTTCTTACCATTTATTTTTTCTTGATAAAAATATGCTCTATCAACAATCATTTTTATTGTAGTGCCACTATCTACGGTTTTGGATTCAAGATTTTTACCTTTTTTAGTATAGAACTTATCTGTCCAAGAATCATTTTCATAAGTACCAACATAGTATTCTTGTTTCTTGCCATTGTAATCGATAAAATACCAGTATTTGTTACCTTGACCACCGATTCTATGATCTACAAAGTCCTTATAAGCAATAACGAATTCAAATCCATCATTTTCATTTACTAGTTCCATAAATGATTCTGCATTCATTTATAATATATTCCTCCTTTCAACTTAATCTTACATTTGTAAGAATAAACTAACTGAATTATAACATATTATTCATACTATGAATAGTTAGAATATAGAAATTTAATCAAATAAAAAGATGAGTTTATAATACTCACCCTTTTGATATCGAAATATGAGTCTTGCTCAATAAATTCTTATTGAAGAATAAGGTTAGTAATACCATTAGAATAATTATCTTAATTACAACGAAACTTATTCCAACTACACCATATGTAGCAGAATCTTCATAGTATTCTTGTGGATTCTTTTCATTATATTTTATCTTAATTGAAGGTTCAGGTACTTCATCTTCATAACCGCTTACAACAATTTCTTGGCGGTTTCCCTTCTTATCTTCGAATTCATAAATGTAATCGATATAAAAACTATCTTCTTCATTTTGTTCTTTTATATCAACATAATTAGCTGTTGTTTCAATATAATCTTTTGCAATAATAGTTTGCCTAACCATGATATAATCAAATAATAGAATTATTAATAAAATAAAGATTATAAAGCCTAAAACTAGTCTAGCAATAATCAGCTGAATTTTACTAAAGTAATTTGCAATTGCTTCAACATTTTCTTTTGATTGAAGTTGTTGTTCTATATCTTTTCTATCATATTCTTGATTATATTCTTCTATATTTCCATTAGCATCATAAGATATACTTCTATTTTGACTTTTTAGAAATAATGCTGCAATTAATACAGCTATACCTAGCGAAATAGTTCCAGCTATTAAAGGTCCTAGATTTCCAGTTTCAGATTTACAATTAGTTGGATTCTTTGAATCATAATGGACAACATTATTACTTTTATCAGGCCTAAAACCGGTACCGATTTTTGACGTACATCTATACTCTTCATCACCTACATAGAAATAATATATAGGATAATAAACGGTACTACCTTCTGAATTTACCGTCTCCTCTATATCGACTTTATGTGCATATGCTTTCCCATCATACTTACCTGGTAGAAAAGCATTTAAAAGTATTACAATGCCCACAATTCCAAATATTGCAATACCAAAACATATCACTACTCTATCTTTGGTACTTCTCATATAACTATCTCCAATCTTACATCACTATATTAACATCTCAATTCATAATAAATCTAGATTGAAATTCCTCAATCGTATAAATATTATCATTATTTGGTTCGGTAACATATGAATAAGCATTATTTTTTTTAGCAACAGTAAACGCTCCATCAGTCCAATCAAATACGCCTTTACCAGTAACTTTATGATTCCATTTAGAACTACCATAACTTTGATTATGACTAACCACATTTATATATTGAAAACCATAATTATCATGACCATTATCAATCTTGTAGATATAAGTTTCATAAGTTACTTCTCCTGAACCTCCATGAAATACAGCTACATAATCATTAGGAATTTCATTATCCAAATCAGTTGTTTTTTCACTAGGATTATCACTACTAGATTTATCATGATTTACTTCATTGTATATAAAGACAATACCTAAAAATATAATAATAAGTACTATAAAAGAAATTATAAATAAATATATTTTTTTCATATATATACCCCTTAATATTTGTTTGCTATTTTATAATTGGTAATCCTTCACATAATTTTGAAAAAACAAGTTCGAATGTATTATTTTCCATATCTACTCCTACGAAGTTAAAGCCTGCATCGGGTGAAGGATTATCACATACAGATTCCATAGGTATACTATTAATATTTTCGAATAAATATTCTATCTTTTCTATATCTTTTCCTCTTGTTAGCCAAGGTCCATAAACATCCATTGTTTGAATGTATCCATACATAATCGAAGCTCCCCTATTAGATATAGACATTAAATCACTAGATTTCTCAATATAATAACTATTACTATTAGGAAGTCTTCCAATTATTTTAATAACCTCATTTGAATAATCTTTGTAAGGGTTATAAATACTTCTTGGTTATTTTGGAAAATCATCTAAAGTTAGTTCAGCTATTAAAACATCTTTATTACTATTATTATAAACTCTTACATAAGAATTTGAATTAAAATCACTCTTTATATAACTTGAATATAAAAATGCAGTTTTTGAAGAACTCCATGTAGAAGTTAAATGATAAGAAAAGGTATATTGATATTCATAATTTTCATCAAGTTTAACGCATATCTCTTTTCATCTTTATATGAAGAGAAACTACCATATTCAGTAATTAGTTTATATTCACAATTAGTTATATCTTCTTTTACATATTCTATCCTCTATCTTAATTTAATAATATCATACAGGTATTAAATAATATATAATTATCGATTATTTTTATTTAAGAAATTGTAAATTTAGATAGAATATATAGCTATTGTTACTTAAAATACACAAATCTTCTAATAGATATTTCATATTAGATGTATTATACTTATTTTGTGATTAACAATTTATATAAACTGGAGTTTTTATGAAAAAAAAAGAGGTAATAATTATTGGAGCAGGACCAGCTGGATTAACATTTGGCTACGAGCTTCTTAAAAAAAGTAATAATTATAATGTAACTATACTTGAAGAGACAAATGATATTGGTGGAATATCTAAAACGGTAAAATACAAAGATTATCGAATGGATATTGGTGGTCACAGATTCTTTTCAAAAAATAATAAAGTTACATCTTTTTGGAATGAAATAATGCCAACACAGGGAACTATTCCATTCGATTATAGGGAAACGGATAGAAAAACTAAGACAATTAAAAATGGTCCAAACCCAGATATAGATAATAATGTAATGCTAGTTAGAAATAGAATTTCAAGAATTTATTATCTACAACATTTTTTTGATTACCCAATAAGTATGAAATTCCAAACTTTTAAAAATATGGGATTAGTAAGAACAGTAACTAGTGTATTCAGTTATTTTAAAGCAAAATTATTTAAGAAAGAAGAGACTTCCTTAGAGAACTTTTATATAAATCGATTTGGAAAGAAGTTATACTCCATGTTTTTTGAAGATTACACTAAGAAATTATGGGGAAGACATCCCAAGGATATTAGTCCTGACTGGGGCAGTCAAAGAGTAAAAGGCCTATCGATATTAGTAATTATCAAAGATATGTTTACTAAACTATTTCATATAAAAAAGAAAAAAGTTGAAACATCACTAATAGAGGAATATTATTATCCTAAATATGGTCCAGGTCAGTTTTGGGAAACAGTTGCAAAAAAAATAATAGATAATGGTGGAAAAATTATCAATAACTCAAAAGTAACTAAAATAATTTTTAATGATAACAAAATAACGTCTGTTTATTGTGATAAAAAAGAATACAAAGGAGATATTTTTATATCGTCTATGCCTGTAAAAGATCTTATAAATGAAATGTCAGGTAACAAAAAAATAGATAAAGATATTAAAAGGATTTCCAATGGACTACCCTATCGTGATTTTATAACTATCGGTTGTCTAGTATCAAAACTAAATATTGAAAATAATACAAATATTAAAACATTAGGAAATATAGTTCCAGATTGTTGGATATATGTTCAAGATGAAAGAGTTAAACTTCTAAGAATCCAAATATTTAATAATTGGTCTCCTTATCTATTGAAAAATCCTAAAGAGGAAGTATGGATTGGTGCAGAATATACATGTCAAGAAAATGATGAATTATGGAAAATGTCCGATAAAGATTTTAGTGAATATGCTTTTAATGAACTTGAAATGATTAATATAATTAATAAAAAAGATGTAAAAGATTATCATGTAGAAAGAATTAAAAAAGCATATCCTTCATATTTTGATACATATTATGAAATAGATAAAGTAATCGATTATCTTAATTCTTTTGATAATCTATATTGTATTGGTAGAAATGGACAACATAGATACAATAATATGGATCATTCGATGATGACAGCATTTGAAGCAGTAAATAATATAATTAATAATGTTAAAGATAAAAGTAATATATGGAATGTTAATACCGAAAAGGAGTATCATGAGGAAAAAAAGAGATAATATTATCGAATATATAAGAAATAGGAATATACTTTTTTTAGGCATAGTTACCTTTATTATCGAGGTGACAATACATAATCTCTCTCCTATTATTAATAATGACCTATTACTATTTGTTGTTTTTCTTTTAAGTATATCTATTACACTACTCGATAAGAAAAATAAAAATAGATATTTTAATGTAATATACTTGATTGGCCTATTTTTTAGAACAAGATATATATTAAATACATCCATACATATGAGACAGCATGATGTAACAACTACGTTTGATTTAAATGGTCATTTTGATTATATTTATACATTATATAAAACCTTTAATCTACCTCAAACACTTTCTTGGCAATTTTCTCATCCACCTTTATGGCATATGCTAGCAAGTTGTTGGCTACTTATTAATAAATTTTTACTGGTTGATTTTAATGTTGCTGTTGAAGGGATTCAAATTCTAACAGTTTTCTTATCATCATTTTCAATAATTATTGTAAAATTGATATGCGATAAATTGAAAATTAAGAATAAATATACATATATAGCTACATTATTAATTGCAGTACATCCAACTATGATAATTTTAAGTGGTAGTATTAACAATGATATGTTATTAACCTTTTTAGAATTTCTAATTATTTATAGATTAATACTTTGGTATGAAAAAGCAAATATTAAAAATACAATATTATTAGCAATAGTAACTGGTCTATCGGTGATGACTAAATCGAATGGAGCAATTATGGCTATTCCTATAATGTATATTTTTATTAAAAAGTTCTTAACTATAATTAAAAGTAAACATAAAAAAATAAAAGATTACATAGGTAAAATTGTTTTATTTGCTACAATATCTCTACCTATTGGTCTTTGGTATCAACTAAGGAATTTAATTAAATTTGGAAAATCAACGATGATCAATAATCCACCAGATACGTATTTTATTGGCAATATTTCATTAAAAAGTAGATTTTTATCTTTGAACTTTTATGAATTATTTATAAAAACTGACGCCTTACATAACACAAATTTACTTGCTACTCTTTTAAAAACATCTATTTTTGGAGAATGGGATTACAATAATATTGGAATATTTGGAATAATTCTAATGGTTCTAAATATTATTATGATTTTCATTTCGATCATGCTGATGATAAGATACATATTTAAAGATAGAAAAAATGAAATTATTAATACGCTAATTATCACATTTGTAATAGCAATAATTTCATTTTATGTATTTAATTATACTACTCCATATTCATGCTCAATGGATTTTAGATATATAGTAATATCATTATTACCGGGAATAGTTATTATTTCTTATGAATTAGATAAGATTAAAAACAAATATTTAAAAGGACTGATAGAAATCATGTCATATACGTTTATATTGTTATCAGGAATATTTGCTTTATTATTTTAAAAAGACCTATATAGGTCTTTTAATTATTATCTATTTTTTCATATAAGTAAAAGTAAGCATCATCCTTTATTAACTTATATTCTGGTAATAGTTCAATTATATAATTTAATTTTGTATCTTTACTTATAAGTAAATGTGTAAAATCATATTTCTTTAAAAATTCTTTATAATTAGTTGGAAGATTCATCGCATCATCATATGCTGTTATTCCTTTATTAAATTCCTTCATATATAGATCACATCTAGTATCGATAAATACCTTTAAATCATTAAATAATAAATAAGCACCATAATCCGATTGGTTGAACATTCTCATATTTTTATAATCCATATTTTCTTTTATATATTTAACCATTTCAACCGGATAAATAGGTATATAAGAATCATCTATATACCCTACTTTAAGTTCATATGAAGATACAAGTATAGCTTTAGGAATAAATACTAATAATAATACAATTCTTATAATTCTATAATTAAATGCATCGGTAATAGTTGTCTTCTTTAAATAATTATTTTCAATGGATGAAAAAATTCTACCGAAAGCATAAACTGTAAGTATCAAAAACAATGAATAACTTCTCATAGAAAATAAAGTAAGTATAAAAAAGCCACCTATTGTAAAGAAATCTCTAATATTAATTTTTGTTTTCTTAGTAAGAAAAATACCAATAATAATAGCTAAATTAATAATAATAAATGGATTGTTAATTACCGTTGTTGGAGAGTGTTCCGGTATATATGAAGTACTATTACCCATAAATGTTAAAAAGGCATATAGATAGGTATTTAATCCCGGTGAAACAAATCCACATAGGAAGCATACCAGAAGAGTAATCAATATCTTCTTGGTATTGGTTGGCTTTTCAATTATTAGAATCCAGTTTAGATCCTTCCCTTTAAATATCTTATATAGTAAATCAGATGCTAGTATTGGTAAAAATAAAAGGAATATAATTGGATAAACAGCACTGTGAGTACTAGCAAGCAAGATTGACAATAGTCCAATATAAAATATGTATCTACTGTTTCCTTTTTCTCTAAGCATTTCCAAACAATATGATATTAAAAGAAGAAGAACATAACTAACTATTTGGGCCCTTACGGTCATAAATGGTTTTAAGACAGTGAAAGTAAATAAGGTAATCAGAATAGCCAATCCATAGTTTTTAGTAACTTTCTTTATAGTAGCAAACATCGTAAAAGATAGAATCGTTGAAATAATAATACTACCTATAAATAGGCCATCGAATCCAAAATGTTTATATATTTTAAATACACTTAAATCGAATAACCAATGAGGATATGTATATCTAAGATTAGGTATGAATGAAAAATGATCCTTCATATCTATTCCATATTTTTCGATAACCTCTCCTACTTTTATATAATAGAAAGTATCATTTTGCATATTTTTATTCATCGTAGTTAATGCAGCTGCCAATAGAACTACAATAGTAAAAATAATTATTAGTAGTCTCTTTTTATTTTGTTTTTTCATTTAAACACCCCATTAATTAAATTATTTTACTTGTGTTTTTTTTTACTACCTTTTTTACAATCTTTTTTCTTCTTTTCTTTTTATTATTTTTATATATATAAAATAATATAATAACGATTATAATTATTAAGATAACATAATAATATTCCCCAAGGATCTTAGTAATACTCATATCTATTTTAGATTCTAAAATAACATCGTCGGTAGTAATTAATTTATCATCGTAATAGTAACTTACTTTTCCAATATTACTCTTTTCTTCATTTAAGAATGATAATTCAGCAAGTCCATCATATTCTATTCTTATTTTATGCTTATCGTAATCTGATGGTAAATATAAAGAAATATCTTCTTTTGCATGTATTTCATATTCTTCTTGTTTACTTAGTTTAACGGGAATAGTCTTAACGATATCATTCTTCTTTATTAATATTTGATTTTGAAAATTTCCAGATAGGAATTCAATTAAATCTACAGTATCTACCACATTAAAATACATATCATTTTTATGTTCTGCATTTAATACAATTATTATGAATTGATGACCATTGATATCACTAAGTGAAGATAAACAGTAACCAGCATCACCTGTATAACCTGTTTTACTACCAAGTATTTTACTAGTATCTAGATTATTTCCATATTTATTGATAGTTGATTTTACCAACAGACCATTTTTTAATCTATATTCACGAGTAGTATATATTTCTTTAAATAGTTCATTTTGAAGTGCATATTCAAGTATTATTCGCATATCATCTGCAGTTGAATAGTGTCCCTCCGCATCAAGGCCAGTTACATTGACAAAATGTGTATGTTTAAGTTCTAATTTAGAAGCCAAATCATTCATTTTGTTTACAAATCTATTGATACTTCCACTACTTAATATAGCAATTGAGTTAGTAGCGTCCGCCCCACTTGGTAACATCGATGCATATAATAAATCCCTATATGTTAGTCTATCATCAGCTCTTAATCCAGCAATAGATGCATCCCATCTTACCGTATCTAATATAGTTTTTGTAATTACAACTTCCTTATCTAAATCAGGAATAGTTTCGATTGCTGTAATAGTTGTAACTATCTTAGTAAGTGAAGCAATAGATGTCTCCTCTTTAGAATTAATTTCATATACTACTTCTTTATTATTCAAATCATATATTTCTACTATTTTAGAATTTAATGCTGGATAATCTAAAGCATATATTATAGGATTAATAATAAACAACAATAAAATAAGTATTATAAGTATTCTTTTAATTATACTGTTCTCTTTCATACATTACTCCAAAAAAAATAATTAATATAGTTTAACCATATTAATTATAATATATTTATTATCTTATCTCAATCGTTCCAATTAAATCTATTAAATAATCGATATTACCAAATCTCGGATCATTTGAAACGAACCCATACTCTCTTCCATCTCTCATTATTCCAACACTGTAGATCTTTACATTATTATCATCGGTACCTATTTCAAAAATAGCACCTTCATAATCACCTTTTATATATGTAACACCTTTTACTTCGGGAATAGCAATAGAAGCAAATAGATTAAATGCATAATTCTCCATCATAGTTCTTCTATCCATAAAAATATTATTTTCAACATAATAATGATCAGCAACATATTTATAGAAATCGATTTCATTATTTATATCGTTTTTTAAAAGGAAGAATTTTCTATCGGCAGAGTTAAATGCTTTAGGATTCATACTCGAATCACCATCACCATAAAAATCTAAATCTGAAGCAAATGCTTCATTAAGCTGAAATTCTTTTTCGACTATATTGAATTGAATAGTTGTTGTCTTATCACCTTCTTTTTTTCTATAGATGTAGTATTTAGAAGGAGCATCTTGATCATCATGTTTTCTATCTAATTCATAGCCATCTAACACATTGCGTATTTTAAAGTTATCTAGAGTTAAATATTCATCTTCTGGAAGAGTTCTTTTATATATTTTTACATCTTTACTATTCTTTAATCCAGCAATTACTTTATCGACACTATCAGGTCTTTTTAATGTATATTTATGTAATAGAAATAGTTTATATCCAAAGAATAAACCAAATGATAGAACTACTATTAAAATGGTCGTAAATATAATACTTTTTATTCTGCTTTTCTTTATCTTTTCATTCGAATATTTAAGTGTATTTTTAATAGCGTTATCGGTCTGTTCTTTAATCTTTTCCGATTCTACTCTTTCTCCATTTAATAATTCGGTTATCGAAATTTCTAATATATCACATACGGGAATAAGCAAGGACATATCCATCATAGATAATCCTCTTTCCCATTTACTAACAGCATTCTTAGTAATATGTAATTTATTTGCAAGTTCTTCTTGCGTTAAATTCTTTTCTTTACGAAGCTCGGCAATAAATTTACCTATCTTTTCTTGATTCATATTTGGCCTCCTATAATAATAATTATATAATTATAATGGAAATAATAAATGAACTATTGGTTCACCAGTGTAAATTTAACAACATTATTAAGATAATAATTATATTTCTTTAATAAAAAATATAAATATAAACGTAAACTACTTGCAAGCAAATTCAAAATATGCTAAGATTATATTGCTTTTTAGAAATGGCGAGATAGCTCAGCTGGCTAGAGCGTCCGGTTCATACCCAGAAGGTCGGGGGTTCGATCCCCTCTCTCGCTACCATTGAAATAGTAACTCGAACTTATTTGTTTCGAGTTTTTATTTGTAATAAGAAAAATATAATTAATTTTATATCGATTTAAGTATTGATATAATTCTTTTTTATGGTTTAGAACTAGTTAAATAACTTCCTATATAAAAAAGTTGAACTCTTATGTCCAACTTTAATGTAACCTACGAGATTTGATGGCAAATTCTGCAAATTCACGGTCTCTTTCTACCTGCCAATTTGGAAAATTTGCTTCCCACTCTCTTAATCTATTTAATTCTTCAATAGCTTTAGCATCACCATGATTAGCTAATAACTCAATTATGTATCTATCGTATCTAAATAACAAATTATCATACTTTTCGTTAGATATAAAAAAGCCATTTACATCTTCTGGTAAAAGTGTTTTAGTTTGAATTCTTGTTTTAAAATCTTCAACTTGTTTTCTTAATTTGAATTTTGATGAATCTTTCAAGCTAGGAATCATAGAAAAATTCAATTGTTTTAATTGTTTTTCCATCTCTATGTAATTTATATGTTCATCTTCAAACTCCCTGATAATTTTTGCTATACTAATTGCATCATCATCATCAAATAATATATAATTTTTATCCATTATTAAGCTCCTCTATGCAATTTATTATATCGTACCGATACATTTTTTTGCAAGTGGCCTTGACATTTTGACTTTTGTGATATACTATCAAACGAGTATTAAAGACATACCATAAGTAATTTACTTTAACATTTATTAGAGTTTTTATTTTGCATATTAAATTTTGTAATATAATATATATATAAACTATCTATTAAATTACATTATTTTTATCATTTAATTTTGGAGGTGCATACATATGAGTTCGCTTATGAAGGAATCGTACGATGAATATTTCTATGCCTATAATATGCTAAAGGGTCCATTAAAATCTGATGATATTGATGAAGGCATCAGTAAAACGCTATATTTGGCAAAATTATATTTAGATATAAACGACATAATAATATACAAATATGATACGGCTAATAACCAATACGTTCATATTTTTAATCAATCATTAATGGAGAAAAGTTCTGAATTAATTACCGATGCAATCAATAACAAATTACAAAAAGATACTCTAAAATATAATTATAAATATCATGATTATAAGTATAGTATAAATAAAAATGGTATAGAAGAATTAATAATTATTCCTATTCAAAGTAAGAATTATGATTATTTAGTTGCAATAAATTCTAAAAAAGAAAACAAATTAAACGATAAATTTATGCCTATTTTTAAAGATGTATTAACTATTATTCTAGATAAATACGACTATATAACAAAATTAAAAGAATCTGCTGTAATAGATACACTTACCGGTTTGTACAATAGAAACATCTATGAAATTGATACTAGAAAAACAAATGATACAGAGGGTATCGTCTATGGATTATTCGATTTATTAAGATTAAAAAATATAAATGATGATTATAGTCATTCTCATGGAGATTTATATATATCTAAAGCAGCTAAAATACTATCTAATTACTTTCCTAGTTACCATCTTATCATAGATGAAAAAGGAAAAGTTAAAAAAATAGAAAGTGGAAATCGTTTATATCGTATTGGTGGAGATGAATTTGCATTAATATCTAGGAATGAGTCTTATGAAACAATTAAAGAAAAAGTAAATCGTATAAAAAAAGAAGTTGAAGAAGCAGATATAGGAGTTAATGAACCAATTGGTATAAATTTTGGAATAGTAATTGGTGATAAAAATAAAACATTCAAAGAATTGACAATAGATGCAGATAATTTATTATCCGAAGATAAACGAGAAACATATAAAAGATTAGGTCTAGAAAGAAGAAGAAGATAAGTAACTACTTATCTTCTTTATTTTGAAAAAATTCCTCTAATATGTAAAAATAATAAAAATATTTTATCGGTAATTAGTAATAAAAACATTTGAAATGCATTGGCATTCCTATAATTCTTGCAAAAGTATCTTTGTGATTCTTTTAGTATTTTATGTCTATTGATTCTTTTTACTGTCTTATCGATTGTAACCGAATGATTATGAATAACAAAAACTCTATTATTAACAAGTTCTTTTTTCTTCTCTTTCTTAACTTTACATGATAATATTTGTTCCTCATAATATAAAAAAGTATTTTCATCAAAGTAATCCACTTCTTTTAAGAATGAACTATCCACACAGAAAAAGCATCCAGAAACGGTATCTACATATGATGTATCTTCTTTATAATGTTTATCACTATATAATAATTTATTCCTAAATAGTCTACTTATAAGAATTAAATTATTACATATTTCATGATTTGTATTAGGAAGTTTCCATCCCCTATTTAATTCATCATGTTCTTTTATAGTCGGACCAACTACTACTACGTCTTTTCCTATATTATTAGACAATGCTTTAATATCTTCTTCACTGTCGATAATAATATCACTATTTGAAAAGAATATATTACACTCACCTATTTTATCTATTAAATATTTTGCTCCAGTATTTAGTCCAGATGAATAATGTCTATTATTATTTTTTATTACTTCAATTTTCTTATTTTTATATTTATTTAGTTCGTCATAAGAGTTATCACTAGAATTGTTATCTACTATAACAATCTTATCGATACACTTATAATCTTTAATATTATCAATAAGTTTAATTGTCTCTTTACTATCATTATAATTTACAATAACAAATCCAATCTTTTTAGCCATAATTACCTCTTAAACTATTATTATTATAGCGTAGAAAAAAAGAAAAGACTACATCATCTTTTCCATTTGTTTCATAACTTGATTAATTTGCTTTTGGGTAGGAGTTCTTCCCATCTGTGACATCAACATTCTTATAACGTCTTCATTGATTGGTGGATTCTTTTTCAAATATTTTTGCATAAAATATTTTGCTAAGAAGAAACCGATAATTAAACCTACTATTAACCCAAATCCAACTTTTAATATATCCATTAACAATTCCATATAATCACCATCCAAACATAATATACTAAATAATCTTTTTTAAAACAAGTTTATTTTAGTATTTCTATTATTTTTTCTGATATTTTTTCTTTAGTAAATCCATATTTATCTAAAACATCTTTTCTAGATCCACTAGCACCGAATTCATCTATGGTAAATAGATATTCATCTTTTTTAACATATTTATTCCATGATAATGAACTTCCTGCTTCGATTACGAATGTTTTAGCAAATTCAGGAATCAAATCTCTTTGATATCTTTCATCCTGTTCTTTAAATTTTTCCATACATGGCATACTTACCAATCTAATACCATAGCCATGTTCTAATAATCTATCATAAACATCAAGTGCTAATTCGACTTCTTCACCTGTTGCAATAATAGTAGCATCTAGTTTATCTTTTTCCCATCTAAGTACATAAGCTCCATATTTAACATCAGTCTGTTTAGTTACTTCTTCAATTCTTACTTTATTTCTTCCTAAAATTATTGCTGCAGGCTTTCTTGCTTCAAGGATAGATTTATAAGAACCTATTACTTCATTAGCATCTGCAGGTCTATATACTTCAAAATTTGGTATAGCTCTTAAACTTACTAATTGCTCGATTGGTTCATGAGTTGGTCCATCTTCACCAACACTTATCGAATCATGTGAAAATAGATAAATTACTGGTAAATCCATCATAGCTGATAATCTTATTCCAGGTTTAAGGAAATCACTAAATGCAAAGAATGTCGATACAAAAGGAGTTATACCGGTAAGTGCTATTCCATTTGCAATACTTGCCATTGCATTTTCCCTTATACCAAAATGAATAGTTCTACCTGACCTATTATCTTTTGAATAATCAGAATTTTTAATCAATGCTTTTGTTGAACCTGATACATCAGCACTTCCACCAATTAATAAAGGCAAAATATCTTTGATAGCATCAAGTACTTTACCACTCGATTCTCTAGTGGCTTCTTTCCTATCTTCACTCATTTCATAAAAAATATTTGAAAGAACTACTGGTTCTTTATAATTTATAATCTTAGAAAGCAATAATTTCTTATCATCATCTAGTTTTTCAATCTTTTCTTTCCACTCATTATATAAACCAAGATTTCTTTCATTAATCATTCCTTCGAATCCATCTTTAACATCTTGAGAAACGGTAAAAGGAATATCTCTTATTCCTATTTTCTCTTTGACATTGGTAATATCTTCCTTTGATAGTGGTGAACCATGAACTTTATTTGTCCCTTCATTAAAACTATATTTTCCTATAATCGTATTTATTTCAAGCAATGTTGGTTTATCTGAAGATTTAGCAAAAAAGATAGCATTATTAATTACATCTTCTTCCGTTGCATCCTTTATATTGATGTAATTCCATCCCATCGATCTAAATCTTTCTTCGATATTCTCGCTGAATGAATCGGATTTACCTCCATCTAGAGTTACATTATTCGAATCATAAAATACGATTAATTTATTTAATTTTAAGTGACCAGCTAAACTTGCTGCTTCATAAGCAACTCCTTCCATTAGATCACCATCACCAAGAAGTACATAAGTATAATAATCTATTACATCTTCACCTAATAAACTTCTCAAATATGTTTCACCTAGTGCAATACCTACACTCATAGCAAAACCTTCACCTAAAGGGCCAGTAGAAACATCGACACCAGGTGTTAGAAAAGCTTCTGGATGACCTGGAGTAATCGAACCTAATTTTCTAAATTGTTTTAAATCATCCAAACTGATATCATAACCTGCCATATAAAGCGTACTATAAAGCATACTAGAACCATGTCCTGCACTTAAAACAAATCTATCCCTGTTAATCCATTTATCATCTTTAGGATTAATTTTTAAATGATTAGCATATATATTGGTTATAATATCGCTTGCGCCTAATGCTATTCCAGGATGCCCACTATTAGCAGCATCTATCATATCGATAGATAATCCTCTTATATTATTTGCTATTTTTTCAAGCATTTCTTTTTTATTAATTGGCATATATCCTCCTAACTATCTTTTTATATCATTATATAATCTATCAAGTATTACTTTAACCCCTTCTCTATCATTAGAAAGAGTTTCAATATTAGATTCCTTTTTTAAACTATCATCTGCATTTGCTACAGCTACCCTATATTTACATACTCTAAACATATCTAAATCATTTTCAGAGTTTCCAATAGCCATCGTTTTTTCTAAAGGTATATTAAGATATTCGCATAATTTAACAATCGAATTTCCTTTGGAAACATCACTATTGGTAATGTCATAGAATAAATATTTTCCGTAATTATTTTCATTTTTATTAGAAATCTTGATTCTATTATTGTTACCTATTTCTACTTTTACAGCATCCATAATCTCTTTATTAGTACTTTGAACAACTACTTGATTTACTTCTTTATTTATTTCTAATAAATATGAACATTTTTTCATACCAACATTATTTTCTTCCTTATTAGTATAACGATCACTAGTTGTATTTGCTATAAACAATAATCCATGTCTTTTTATTAAATCATCAATAAAAGAAAGTACTTCACTATCTAATGGAGAAGAAAAAATCACATTATTATTTTTATAATTATATATTTCTGCACCATTAGAAGTAATAATATAATTACCGGTATTATATAATTTTACTAAATTAACTGTATATTTTAATGATCTTCCAGTAGCAAGAACGATATGAATACCTTCGTCTTTTAATTTATTGATAGTTTTAATAGTATCATCGCTAATTCTACTATTGCTATCCCTTAAAGTACCATCAATATCTATAAAAACTATCTTTACATCTTTCATGTATTTTCACCTACATATTATTTTATACTAGTTTATAATGATTGTAAATTAGTTAAATAATTACTAGAGCAAAAGAAAAAAGTCATAAATGACTTTTATCTATGTATTGTATTCTTTTCTATTTGTTCCTTATTATCAGCAAAGCTATACCTACTTGAATTTATAATAGGAACATTAAGATTGTTTGCTTTAAGTGCTTCGGCTACTTTAGCTAAAGTATCATCATAACTGACACCGTCGTAATTATATTTTAAATAATCAACAGGTATACCTAGTGCTATCATATTACTTTTTAATGGTATAGGATTCTTTGTCTGTAACTCATCTTCGTAATAGGAATATCTTTCATCACCATCTTGAAATAATATTTTATTCCATTCTTCATTGGACATGTAGTCTCTATCGGCATATCTAGGATATATTAAATCTAGATTATCTCTTTTTAAAACGAAACATGGACTATCAACGATTAATTCATCATATGAACTTCTTCCACCATCTGCTAAACTCTTTTGCGCTAGCGATATATATTTAGTACCATTGAATATATTATTCTTATCGGTTACAAGTCCCTTTTCCAACATATTCCTAGGAAGTATATAACCAGACTCAAGTATTTTTATTAACAAATCGAAATTATGCCACTTAACACTATGAAATAAATATGGTTCTATCATAATTAGTTAACCTTCTTTCTTAAAACTCTTGGCTTTGTTTTACTTTCCTCATAGTTATTATGTAATCCGCAATAAAAATCTCTTACTTCAAACATTAGAAAATTTAAAAACTCGGGACTAACATATTTTGATTTAATAACAGCAGAAACTAAATCTCCTTCGACATATGCTGACTTTATAGCATAAGTAGCATTATCTACTCTAAATTCTTTTAAACTATCGGTTTCCGATAGCATAGTTATTGTTCCATCGGTAAATAATTTATTTTCTTTTCTTCCCTCTGCATCGATTATATAACCTAAACTATATTCACCATTTGGTTCAGAGCATTCGAATGCTACTTTGTTATTTGTAAAATCCATTACATTTTTATTGAAATCTTCTATATTGGCAATATTAGTAATTAATATTACTAAATCTTCATTTCTTTCAAGTATTAGCTCAGCTTCTTTTCTATCCATATTATAAACAATTACATTATTTAAACTAACATAGTCTACATGTTCATTTTGTTTAATCGAATCTATACTCAAATCAGGTTTATCATACTCGCTAATAAATGGATAGTATTCACTTACCATATTTATTTTTTCTACCAAATCTTCAAGGTCATCCAAATTGATTTGACTATCTTCATCGGTTGCATCACCATCACATATTTTAATTAGTGCGAATACTACATTAATTAAATTATCTCTTTTTTTATAACTATCTTCCATTCATGTCACCTATTAATATTATCTTATTTTCTTTATTCTTTTTATTTTAGTATCATCATCATTTATTTTTGTATAAATATATCTTATGAAATCATTATTTATATTTTTTTCATTTAGCTTTGATATATCTAATAAAACTCTATTATCTATATCAAGTACATCTATACCATCTAAATAATCTTTAGATTTTAAACCAATTCTGTACAAGTCCTCCGATTTAGATTTACTTATTATATCTTCTTTTAAGTAATATGTATTATAAAAATCATCATAATCTTTTACTTGCCCTCTTCTTGTAGTTACACAAGATTTTAATTTTTCATCTATAACTTTATTCATTTTTAAATGATAATTATAGTCTAATATATATACTGCAGGTATTTCAACCTTATTTATACCATTTTCTTTAAGTAATTTTAAGAATATCATAAAAGATAATACTTTTTTGGGTTCGATTCCTTCAAAGTCTTCTCTATTATCTACTAATTTATACTTTAATCTATTTATTTTCTTTTTGGCATATTCATCGGTTTCATAGTCTATAGAATTATTTTGAATAGAACCAAGTCTACATATCTTTTCTCCATCATGCTCATATATTCCATATCTAATTTTAGGTAGTTCATAAAATATCTTACCAAAATTACTACCTATATAGTAATCATCATAGACTCTAAAGCATAATTCATAAGGTGATTCATCCCATGTATTAGCATCTCTATTTCTAACGTTTATTACTAGGTCGGCAATTTCATCTAGTGAACATATTTTCTTTTCTTCATCATACTTTTCAAAGGTTTTATCCTTATACATATCAATTTGTTTTTCTAAGAACTCTTCAATATTTTCAAAATCTAAATTTGTAGCTCTTAGCCATAAATCCTTAAAGAATGATTTCATTCTAAATGGTTCATATGGTTGACATTGAAATCTTTCATAATAATCTATTTCACATTCGTATAAAGCTCTTAATAGATTAAAGAATTTCACATGATCTCTAACCTTTATTACATTCTTATCCTCGGGTATTTCATCACTTTTATTGAACTTAGCAAACATCTTTTTAGCCTTTTCTTCAGTGAATTCAAATCTTACATCAACATCCGTATTATCTCCATCACCAAGTGCAGTCATAATATTGCTAGCAAAAAAAGTCACAACATTTTTAAGTGTTGGATTTAAACTATAATTTTCCATACCAATATCCCCTTTTTATAGCGCTTATTATACCATAAATTAAAAGAGATATCAAGCATTTGTTTGATATCTTCTACTTTAGTATAAATGAATAAATAGCATCCATTAACATGATAAATCCAAGAAGGATTGTTACTATATTGATATATTTATTTTTAGAATTATTTATCTTTGTTACAATAGGTTCGATTAAATACATTAATGCCGTTCCACCCAATGCAAAATTTCTGGAAGCATCGAAGTTTACTCTAGCATTTAAATTAAGGAAATCCTTCGAATAATCCCATAATATTTTATCGAAGTATACATCGATAACATAATGACTTACATATTCGATTATCGTCGTAATTAAAAAAATCAAAAGGCATACGACTATTATGGTAATATCCAAATTCTTAATTTTCTTTTCATTTAATTTATTAACGATTAAATATCTGATTACCAAACCAATTATTATACAAATTAATAGTCCTATTCCATATTGCATTGCAAATGCATCTATATTGTATATCTTCACTGCTGACGTATATTCAACTATGGTTATATATATGAACGATACCAGTGTTGCTACTGCTATATTACCACTTATATCATTAGCAAGTGGATGCTTTTTGCTTTTATATTTGGATAATAGAAATATAAGTATTAGCATTCCAAAACCATATATAGGCAAATAAGGGCCAAACAAAACTCCTCTATTTACAAATTCATGTCGTACGATTATGTACCACATAACTTCATATACCCATCCAATAAACGCATAGATGATAAATCTTATATAGTTGTCTTTAATAAATTTCATTACTTTATTCATTACACTATCACCTATTATAATTGTAAGTAATTTTATAGCATATAGTCAATTATACATGATAATTATTTTCGTTATTTACAATTACAATATCAATGATATTTTTAAATAAAATACACGTTCTATTTTCTAAGATTAACATCTTATTTATATTATCGACTTTTTTTATTACACACTTTTCTTTAATATATTCTCCATTCTTATAATATGTTAAATATACTATAGAGCCTTTGCATAGTCTTATAATATTATCGTTCAACATATTCATGGTGTCACAAGATAAAATCTTTTTACCTGTAATTATCCTTTCTTTTTCTCTTATTTTTTCATAGAAACCATTTAGGGCAGAAAAAGGAGCAAACTGTGCTGCTCTAGCTTCAATGCTCATACGTGTATGTTTAGGTTCAAAATGTTTTATATTATAGATATCAATCATGCTTTATGTCCTCCAATTTCCATATTCCTATCGATAGTAGTGGCTCCATCCATTAAGTTAATACCTTTAATTAATGAATTTTTACCATATTTATATTGTATTTTAATAATTTCTTCCTGTAGATGAACAGTTTCTTTCTCTTTATCTAAATCAACCTTTTCTTCCTCATTAAATAAATCTAATTGTCTATATATATTTTTCTTTTTATTAGCAATATTATCTAGAGAAGAAAAACATATATTTACTCTTCTAACCAATAATTCTTTATCGATTATCTTTTCATATAGTTCGATTAATTTATTTCTAATAATTTTATTATCGTTGGTTTTATAATCCAATCTCACGGATCCATGTGATGATTTTGGTACTGGTCTACCATAATGATCAAATGTTACTTCTTTAGTAAAATCTTCATCGACATTGGATACATCATAACCTATAGATAGGGTTATTAAATCGGTTATCATTTTATTGTTAACCAATTTTAATGACAATAATTCTGACATTTCTTCAAGTATAAGTTTTGTTTTGATATAATCATATGGTTTATGAAGTACTTGTCCTTCAGAAATACTTGTACTCTTGGGTTTATATTTTTTTATTTGATCTAAAGTACATGGTTCATATCCCCAAGCATGATCTATTAATAATTCGGCATTTATTCCAAATAGACGATATAGTAAATCTTCATCTTCAATAGAACAAATAGCAATATCCTTCATCGTATGCATATAATAATTTGCTAACTTTCTTTCGATATTTATACCTATTCGCCAAAAATCGCTTAATGGTTTATGATTCCATAATTCTTTCTTATAAATATCTTCATCTAAATAAGCAATTCTAACACCAAAAGCGTTAGCTTTTTTCTTTTTAGCTAGAATATCCATAGCAACTTTAGCCAAATAAAGATTGGTTCCAATACCAGCTGTTGCTGTTATTCCCGTCGTATCATAAATATCTTTTATAATTTTTGTAACTAATGCTTCAGCATCCAACGAATAATATTTCATATATGGAGTTAAATCACAAAATACTTCGTCGATAGAATATACATATATATCCTCTTTAGATAAGTACTTTAAATATATAGAATATATTTTGGAACTATAATCTATATATAGACTCATTCTTGGAGTTGCACATATATAATCCAATTCTAAATATTTATTATTAGAGAGTTCTATATCGTTAAAACTTTTGCCTTTAAACTTAGCATAATTGATATTTTTCCTTCGTTCTTTATTTATTTCTTGTACTCTTTTCACTACCTCGAATAGTCTTGCCCTTCCACTTATTTTATAAGCTTTAAGTGATGGTGTTACAGCTAAACATATCGTTTTAGTCGTTCTTGATTCATCAGCTACAACAAGATTGGTTACAAGGGGATCTAATCCTCTTTCCACGCATTCGCAGGATGCATAAAAACTTTTTAAATCTATACATGCATATATTTTATTCATAGCATCACCACCAAACAAATGTATTATATCATTATTTTAAGCATATGCAAACATTAGTTTGATTAATTTTACAAAAAAAAGAATTCTTTATACAAGAATTCTCTATATCGATATTATAATCGTTTTGCTTCTTTAGCAACAATTCTATTATATCTAGCTGTTTTTATAAGTGAAATAGTACCACCTGCTAAAGCTCCAACTAAGGCTCCGATTCCTAAAATTGTAAGTCCTGATATTTCAACAACAGGCTTAGATGCTAGTCCAAGACCAATACCTATCTTTTCTATTAAGCCCAAATTGCTAGCTCCAGTAGCCATACCAGCAAACGTTGGAATAAGTGCAGGAAACGCCGTATTGATAACTCCAGCAACACCTGCTCCCTTAGCGGCCCCTTTTACAAAACCTTTTGAACTTTCTTTAGCTAAACTATATTGCTTATCTGTATCGATTTGTTTATATGTTTTAAAATTTTTCATATTATATCCCCCTTTTGACACTCTATATCTCAAAAGTAGTTCATATTATACCATATTTTTGATTAAATGTAAATAAATGGTGTTAGAATAATACTGTGAGGATGGTAATTATGAAAATTGTAGTTATTACTGGTAGTGCTAGAGGATTTGGTTTTGAAATGGCCAAATGTTTCAGAAAAAATGATTATAATATAATAATATGTGATATAAATGAAGAGGCTTTAAAAAGTGCTAAAGAAGAATTAACTAAAATCAAAAGTGATGCCCAAATTTTCGATTATAAACTAGATATAACAAATTATGAAGATGTCAAAAAAATGATTGAAACCCAATTAAATAAGACAAAAACTATCGATATATGGATCAATAATGCCGGCGTTAATCAAAGTGATAAAGCCATATGGGAATTGGATGCTAAAGAAATAAATAGACTTATCGATATCGATTTAAAAGGAACAATATTATGTTCCAATCTAATAATGAAAGTATTCGAAAAACAAAATAGTGGTTCCATATATAATGTTGAAGGATATGGATCAAACGATGCCAAAATGCTAGGATTATCCATATATGGAACTAGCAAACGAGCTATTACCTATTTTACTGAAGCACTAGCTAAGGAAGTTGAAACGAGAAAATTAAATGTTTGCATAGGAAAAATCACTCCAGGAATTATGATAACCAATTTCATCAATACTTCACTAGGTGATGGTGCAAAAATAGAACTTAGTGAAAAGACTAAAAATGTATATAATATATTAGGAGATAGGCCTGAAACTATTGCTAAATTTATGGTAGATAAGATAATAAAAAATAAAAGAAATAATGCTAAATTTGTCTTTCTAACAACTGCTCGTGCTAGTGGTAGATTTATAAAAGCATTATTTGGAAAGAAAAATAATTATTTTAAGTGAGGAATATATGAGAAGAGATATACAAATAGTAAATGTAAGCATAAAAGCTATCATAGCAAATCTATTTTTAGTAATAATAAAAATAACAACTGGTTTATTTGCAAGATCTACTGCTATCGTACTTGATGGTTTAAATAATTTAAGCGATATGCTAAGTAGTACAGCAACAATAATAGGTATCAAGTTATCCAATAAAAAACCTGATAAAGAGCATCCATATGGCCATGGAAGAATAGAATATTTCACGACTATAATAGTAGCTATAATAGTTCTTGCTGCAGGTGTACTTGCCTTTGCTGAATCGATTGGCAAAATAATTAAACCAGTAGATCCATTATTCGAATTAACAACTGTCTTTCTTATAACGATAGGTATAATTACTAAAATAGTATTGGGTAACTATGTAAAAAGAAAAGGAAAAAAGCTTAATTCCGATACTTTGGTTGCCTCTGGAAACGATGCCATATTCGATGCATTCTTATCATTGTCTACCCTAATAAGTGTAATAATATATATGTTATTTAGAATAAATATCGAAGGATACATCGGATTATTGATTTCGATCTTTATAGCTAGAAATGCTTTGGAAATGATTAAGAATCCAATCAACGAGATAATTGGTTTAAGAATAAATGATGAACTAAAGAAAGAAATAATCAAAGATATTAAAAAATTTAAAGAAGTACATGGAGTATATGATTTAATACTACATAGTTATGGTCCAATATACCTAATCGGTAGTGCGCATATCGAAGTAAACGATGATTTAACAGCCAAAGAAATACATAAATTAAGTAGAATGATCGAAAAAGAAATATTCGAAAAATACGATATAGTAATGACAATTGGAATATATACTTCAAATAACACATCCGAGATGGCTAAAGAAGTAAAGAAATATGTGATTCAACTAATTAAAAAATATGAAAGTATCATGGAATTACATGGATTATATGTAGATGAAGAATACAAAGAGATAACCTTCGATCTAATATACGATTATAATGAACAAAATGTTGAAAAGATAAATCAAAAGATAATTAATTCTTTAAAAACTAAATATAAAGGATATAATTTCTACATAGTAGTAGATAAGGATTTTTAGACAAATTAAAAACTCTTCCTAAGAAGAGTTTTATTTTTTTAATATTCATCTCTTGAACAATGATAAACTACTTCAGAATCAGCAATAGATGCTTTAGATTCATCATTAATAAATATTCCCATCGTAAGAACCTTTTGTTCTTCAACTTCTTCTTCTGCACCATTTTCTATCACTTTATTTTGACGAAGGAATACTTGATAATAATTAACTATTCCATTTTCATCTTGAGCTTCCATATTGTTAGAAGTAAAAGTACCTTCAAATCTATTTTCATCTAGTCCATCTATAGGTCCTATTTGGAATACTCCATCGCTTTGTAATTTTATTATAGTTGTGTAAGTATCATCCTTATCATCGAAACTACAATTCCATACACCAACTGTATCTTGATCAACAGAATCATTAATAACAGGTATATCATTATCAGCTTCCTCTTCTTGTTTAGTACCAAATCTAGGTAAAACAATTAGTAGAATTACAATAAGTACAGCTACAACAACAAGCCCTATAATAACTTTAATAAGTGTTTTATTTTCTTTTTCGGATTCTTCTTTTCTCTTACCTTTTTCATCCAAAGTCATTAATTCATTACCACATTTTACGCAGTATCTCATTCCTTCAAGGTTATCATATCCACAATTAATACATCTCATACAAACACTCCTATTTTATTATCTAAGAATATTTTATCATTAATTTGATTATTATCAAGTATCATTATTTATTTTTCTTTTTTATTATGAAGGAAACTCCTATCTTATTATTTTCAATACTTATATCATAATTAAGTAAATTAAGAGTTTTTTTAACGATAGATAGCCCTAAACCAAATTGTCCCTTCATTCCTTTTTTAAATGGACTGAATATACTATTGACTATTTCTTCATCGATACTTTCTCCATCGTTATATAGTATTATCTTATTGTTCTTTACAGTTATCTTTATCTCTTTATTAGCATATCTAATAAAATTATTTAATATATTATCTATAATTGTTTCCCATAACTCTTCATTACCATTAAATTTACTATTATCTATTTTAGTAGTTATTTTAACATCTTTTCTTTGATATTTAAATTTTTCTACAGAGCCATCTATTACCGGTTTAATACTTATAACCGAGTGTTTATCATTAAAGTTTTCTTTTAAATATTCAAGTTTGTTCAAGTATAAAAGTGAATATACCTTTTTTTCTAATTTATCTGTTTGTTCTTTTATAACTTTTAATGCATCATTACTATCTTCTACTCCATCATCTACTGCTTCAATATAACTCTTGATTACCGCAATAGGTGTTTTAAAATCATGAGATATATTTTGATACATACTATTCTTATATTCTTCCTCTTCTTTAAGAGATATTCTTGCTTCTTCAATGGATTGGGCTAAACTATTGATTTCATCATCAAGTAAAAATTCGACATTATGATTATAATTATCATTATCTAAATTATCTACTTTATTCTTTAATTTAGTTATCTTTCTAACAATCATACTACTCCATAAAAGAGTAATAAAAGCTATTAAAATAAAGGTAGCTACAAATAGAAAAATGATAGTCATCATAGTCCTATTTCTAAGTGGTGTAAAATAATTCTCATTAGCAAGTGCTACTTTTTTTGCGCCTTCATCATCGGATGCATAATAGTAGTAAGTAACTCCTTTATTTTTAAATTTACCATATTCACCTATTATATATTTACTTAACTCTTCTTTATCGACCTTTATATTTGAATCATAGTTATTACTGAAATAAATATTATTTTCAAAATAATATACATAGACGATTCCTTCATTAAGGTTTGATTTATGTATATCATTATTAACTATTTCTAGGGGATTCTTTAAACTTGTATATACGATTGTCTCATAAATAGAGGTTAAACTTTTGGGTATTAAGAAGCCTACTGTAATAAGAACTATATCGAATATAATAACAAGAATTAATAATAACTGTCTTCCTAGTCTATTACTTATATATCTCATGATAATCTATACCCATAACCATATACTGTTGAAACATTAAGCTTAGGCATCTTCTTCCTTAATCTTCTTACTAGGTCATCCACTGCTCTATCACTACCAAAGTAATCTTCTCCCCAAATGGATTTAAGTATTTCTTCACGAGAAAAGGTCTTATTTTTATTATTTATAAATAAACATAATAAATCAAATTCAAGAGTAGTTAATTTTATTTCTATTTCATTTTCCTTACAATTTCTTCTATTTAAATCGATTACATACGTATCATAATATGTAACATTAGACTCTTCCTTATCCTTATAGACTCTATTAATTAGATTATTAACTCTTAGAACTAGTTCCTTAGTTGAAAATGGTTTAGCTAAATAGTCATCACTACCCATTTCCAAACCAATTATCTTATCCACATCCTTATCTCTAGCACTTGTGAATATAACTGGAATAGCTTTATCATTTTTTCTTATTTCTTTAATAATATCATAGCCAGTTATCTCATCACCAAGCATAATATCAAGTATCCAAAGATTAGCTTTCTTACCAACATAATTAAGAGCATCTCTTCCATTAAAGAATTGTATTACTTCGTATTTTTCTTTTTCTAGATATGCCTTAATTAAATTAGATAAATCTTTCTCATCTTCTACTAAACATATAGTGTACATAAGTATCACCTCAAGAATATTATACCAATTTATTGCAATAATAAAAAATAGATTTATTATTTCTTAATAAATCTATTTTACTATTTATCAATTACATATTCTTTATTTCATTAATTACAAAATCGATAACATCGTGATAATCACCAATGCTGCTTGCTCCACCTTGAGCAAATGTAGGACTTCCTCCACCATTACCGCCAAAGTTATTAGCAACCTTCTTCATTAGTACTCCAGCATTGACACCAGAAATATTAGATTTGCATAGGAAGTTAGAATTTTCTCCTTTAGTATTTAGGAAGAATACTACTCCTTCACCCATCAAGTTAATTAGATTATCTATTAAATCCTTTAATGCATTATTATCAACATTTTTAACTCTTTGAATAATTGTTGGGATTCCATTAACAATCTTCTTTTTCTTGAAGAATACACTTACATTATTTGAGAATACTTGTGATTTCTTTTCTATATACATCTTCTCTAATTTCTTAACTTCACTTTGAACTATTTCAAGTTCATTTCTATAAGTTATAACAGCATTATATGAATCGAATGGAACATCTTCATAATCTATATCAAACTCTATAGAAATATTTTCTTTTTTAGCACTTTCAAGGATTGTTTTGGCTTTCTTAAGAGCTTTCTTTATCTCTGTTATATAAGTATCACATTCTAATTTAATTAGTTTTTCAACATTTTCATTAGTAGTTGCTTCTAATCTAAATAGATTACTACCTTTACTTTCTACATAAAGAATAGCAAACTTCTTAATCTCGGAAGTGTTTTCAACATGGGTACCTCCACATAATTCGATAGAAGGTCCTATTTGAACTACTCTAACTATATCTTTATATTTATCACTAAATAATGCCATTGCTCCCATTTCTTTTGCTTCGCTAATTGGCATTTCTTGAATACTAGAATTATAGTTTTTAAAAGCAAATTCTTTAACTTTTTCTTCGATTTTTAATATATCTTCATCATGAATTTTACCAGAATATACAAAGTCGAAACGTAATCTTTCTGAGTCGACATAACTACCTGCTTGATGGATTGAAGTTGATAGATTATCCTGTAACATTTTTTGAAGAATATGAGTAGCTGAATGATTTGCTCTTGTCTTTAATCTCTTTGACTCAAGTATCTTCATCTCACAAGTATCACCATTTTTTATTTCTCCTTCGATAAGTTCAACTTTATGAAGATGCTGACCATTAGGAGCCTTTACTACATCGACTACTTTAGCCTTCATACCTGGGCATTTAATACCGCCATTATCAGCTACTTGTCCACCACTTTCTGCATAGAAACAAGTTTTATCGAATATTACATATCCTTCATCTTTTATTTTATTTACTAATTTGCCATCTTTAAATAGTCCTATTACAGTACCCTTCATTTGGAATTTACCATAATCAAATTTAGATTCTTCAGTAAAATTAAGTAAATCTTCATTTTGAATATTCATATTAGCATCATCACGTCTAGAATCTTTAGCAATTTGCTTTGCTTGAAGCATATATTCATCAAATTCCTTTTTATCTACGGTATAACCTTCTTCAGTAAGATATTCCAATGTTAATTCGAATGGGAAACCATAAGTATCATATAATTTAAATGCATCATAACCACTGATCTTCTTGGTATCTTTTGCCTCTTCCATTGCTTCAAATAGTCTTCTTTCACCACTTGATAGAGTCTTATTAAATAATTTTTCTTCCTCGATTATTAAAGCCTTAACTTCTCCTTTAGTTTCAACTAGTCTTGGATAACTATCCTTCATTATATCTACTACAACATCTACTAATTTATACATAAAAGGTTCATTAAGTCCTAGTTTTCTTCCTAATCTAACACTTCTTCTAAGCAATCTTCTAAGTACATATCCGCGTCCATTATTTTCAAAAATACAACCATCACTTAAGGCATTTGTAATAGTTCTAATATGATCTGCAATTACCTTGAATGATGTTTCTCCATTATATGGAACGCCACTAAGTAGCGATATATTATCTATTATTGGTTTAAATAAATCAGTATCGAAGTTTGAATCAACTCCTTGGAAGATACAGCACCATCTTTCTAATCCTGCACCAGTATCGATATTCTTATGAGGCAATTCTTTATAATCTTTTCTATCAACACTAGGTTCACTATTAAACTGACTGAATACATTATTCCAAATTTCTACATATCTTTCTTGATCTTCATCTTTTTTAAATTTTTCTAAAGCATCTCCATCAGGATCATAAGCGTCTCCTCTATCAAAGAATATCTCAGAATCAGGTCCACATGGTCCACTACCAATTTCCCAATAGTTTCCTTCAAGTCTAACGATATGATCAGGGTCCAAACCAAGAGATGTCCATCTATTAAATGAATCATCATCATCGATATAAACAGTTACATATATTTTTTCTTTAGGTATAGCAAAATATTCTTCGCTTGTTAATAATTCATAAGCAAATCCTAATGCTTCTTCTCTAAAATAATCACCTATTGAAAAGTTACCCATCATTTCAAAGAATGTTAAGTGTCTTTTTGTAACTCCAACATTTTCAATATCATTTGTTCTAATACATTTTTGAATACTAGTTAATCTCTTATTATCAGGAACAACGCTCCCATCAAAATATTTTTTTAGTGGTGTTACTCCAGCATTTACAAAAAATAAACTAGGATCATCCATCGGTATTAACGATGCACTTTCTATAACTTGGTGGCCCTTACTTTCAAAGTAATTAAACCACATATTTCTAATTTCTGTACTTGTCATGTATCTCATAATTATTTCCTCTTTTCATTAAATAAATCTATTATCTGATCGCACACTTCATCTATAGTATAGTTGGTCGTATCGACAACAACTGCATCGTGTGCTTTCCTAAGTGGAGAGTTTTCTCTATGCGTATCGCGATAATCTCTCTCTGCTAATTCTTTTTTTACTTCTTCTAAATTGAAAGATTCTCCCTTTAATTCATAATCAAGTTTTCTTCTTCTTGCTCTTTCATCTTCATCGGCTGTTAAATATATCTTTAAATCGGCATTTGGTAAAACTACTGTACCAATATCTCTTCCATCCATAACAACATTGTTCGTAAATGCAATTTCTCTTTGCATGTCAAGTAACTTCGCTCGAACTTCCTTATAAGCACTTACGATTGAAGCCGCTTTACTGATTTCATTAGTTCTTATTTTATCAGTAACATTCTCTCTATTTAGATATATTAATTGTTCACCTTTTTCGTATTTTAGATTAACACTAATATTTGGTAATTCTTTAACTACTTTTTTTTCATCTTCCAACTCGATATTGTTGTTAACCATATATAAACCAATTGCTCTATACATAGAACCTGTATCTACATATACGAATGATAACTTTTTAGCAATAGCCTTTGAAGTAACACTCTTTCCTGTTGCACATGGTCCATCTATAGCAATTTCATAAGTCTTCTCCCAACCGTATATTTCTTTAGCTTTATCTTTTAATTCATCGATAGTTAAATTATCTATAACATAATCATATTCATATTTATTATCCAAATCTGTTTCTGTAATATGTTTTTTCTCCTTAGGAGTCAAATTATTTTCTTTATCTAGAATCATTCTTATAGTTTTAACATTGTTAAAGTTCTTCTTTAAATATTCTATTTCATTAATTAATCTTCCATCTGTAATAATACCTACATCAAAATATTTATCTAATATTCTAACATCATCTGCTAATCTATCTAATAGGAATGTCTTCATACCTAAATCTTCTTTGATAACTTCTATTCCCAATTCTTGAAGTAAAGCTCTAGGTTTATTTTTATCGGTTCCATCCCAACCAAAATATTTTCTAGCATATTCATATAAAGGACTTGTAATCTTCAAAATACAAACTTTTTGCTTATGAGATTCGAACTCTTCTTTTAAAATATTTCCAAAAGTATCCTTTCCTGTATCTGCTTTTCCACATATAAGTATCAATTTCATAATTATTCTCCTTTCAAGAAAAAAAGACTATTTGTAGGAGTGAAAATATCACGGTACCATCCTACTTATAGTCTTAATTAACATAACGGTAATTACCGATAGACTCAAAAAGTAGCTTCCTAAAACGCTCTATAACTATTTACACCAAACATAGTCTCTCTTCGATAGATAAGTTAAAGTACTCATCTTTTTTCAACATCTATAAATATTAAATTCATATATATTGTAACAAATATGTATAATTAATTCAAGGACATTTCTAAGAAGAAACCTTGAAATAATATAATAATTATGAATATAATTAATATGTGGTGATCAGTTATGAAAAAAAGAAAAGAATACATCTATACTGGACTAATAACATTATTTATCATAAGTATATTTTATGTTATTAGAGGAATTTTTCCATTTGGAAACAATTCGATAATTTGGAGTGATATGCATGAACAGATAACTGCTATGTATTATCATTTTTATGACACTATATATAATGGTAAGTCATTATTAGTCGATTTTTCCAGTGGTGGTGGAATAAGCTTCATAGGAATAATCGCATATTATATTGCTAGTCCAGTTACATTGATACTGCTTTTATTTCCTAGAGATCTAATAGCTAATGCTGTATCGATTACAGTAATGATAAAAATGATTCTTGCTAGTATAACCTGTCATTATTTTTTAAATTATTATTTTAAAAATCTTAAGATACATGAAAAGACAATACTATCTATATGTTATGCCCTATCAAGTTATGTTTTATCGTTATATGTTATTACTACTTGGATGGATGCTGTTTATTTATTCCCTATATTTATCATTGGTTTAAAGAAATTATTGGATGGAGAAAGCCCTAAAATATATATTATAACTTTAATACTATTACTTATTACTACTTTCTACATGACACTTATGATACTATTATTTACTATATTTGCTTCGTTCATATATCTAATAATATATAAAAGAGGAAAAGATAATAAAAAGGTTGTATTTAATTTAGGAGTTTCTACAATACTTGCTATGTTAAGTTCTAGTATCATTCTTATACCTGCACTTATCGAAGTATTTGGATCTACTAAACTAAATATTCCTCTTTCAAATATAACTAATTCGAAACTAGGTCCTCTAACCGATAAAGTTGCTTTCTTCTTTAGTTTAGCTCCACTATGTGCGTTTACATTAATGCAACTACTAAATTATAAAAAAGATAAAAAGAATACATTTTTCATTATAATTATGCTTATGCTTCTTGGTTTACCTATCTTGATTGAACCAATAAATAAATTATGGCATTTTGGTAATTATGTATATTTCCCATATCGATATGGATATATAATGACTCTTTTACTTGTTGGGATAAGTGCTTATTATTTAAATAATTATAAACATATTAAAGCAAAAATACTGGATAATAATAAAATAATACCGATACTTGCTTCGTTAGGTACTATTGCAATAACAGTCTTTGCAACAATTAGATATAAATCAGCAATAATTAAAGAATTAGATAAACTAACAATAACCGGTAATAAAAAAGTAGCTATTCTTCTATTAGGAATATTTGTTTTATACTTGATGGTTACTCTAGTAATTATATATACAAACGATTATAAAAAGAAAAGTATTAAGATAATGATATATACTTTAGCATTAACGAATATATTGTTTAATGCAAACCTATACATTGGGACATTCGATTTTAAAGGGATATTAAAATTACAATATGAAGAGATGAATCAGATAAATAAAGACAGTAAACTAGATGATATTTATTATGCGGTCGATAAAGATAGCGAATTGATAATGAACTTCGGAATGGTTACTGGTGCTAGAACATATTCAAACTTCACTTCACTTGTAGATGATGATAATTTTAGAACTATGCAAAATCTTGGATACGATTCTATATGGTTAGATACCGAAGGAACTGGTGGTAACATCTTTACCGATATGATTCTTGCAAATAAGTACATAATAAGTAAAAATGAAATGAATGATAGTTTCTATGAAAAGTATTATAATGATCAATATTTCAACTACTATAAGGTAATCAATAAGATGCCATATGGTTACTTTATTAAAAATAATAAAAGCTTAGATAAAGTAAAGAATTCATTTGAAGCTAGTAACATTATCTCAAATGAAATCATAGGAAAAGATATAGTAGAAATAGATAAAATATTTGAAGCAAAAAAAGATAAAGAAAAATATCCAAATGATACTATTGTTAAAGTATATAATATAGAAGAAAAAGAAAGATTGTACTTAGAAGCATTTATTGATTATTATCATGATGGTAAATATAAGTCATATAATGCTTTCAATATTTATGTAAATGATAAATTATTAATAAATAATTATCCAAATAAAAAGAAAACAGGAGTTTTATTCTTAGGAGAATTTGAAAATGATATTGTAGAAATAAAAATAGAGCCAATAAATAATTTACCATTTAGAAATGTAACTATAGGTAAAATAAAAGTTAATGATATTCAGGAAATGTTAGATAATAATCAAAATAATATCGATATAAAGTTTGATAGAAGCAACATAAATATCAAAATTGATAGTGATAAAGATGGTATACTGATGTTACCATTAACCTATCTTGACGGTTATAATGCGAATGATGATCGCCTAATAAAAGTATTTGATAATTACATAGGTGTTAAAGTTAAACAAGGTAAAAATGATATTTCTATAAACTATATGCCAAATAAATTAAAAATAGGATTCTCAGTAACGGCATTAGGAATTGTATTAACAGTAATATACTTGGAATTTAATAAGAAAATAAAGATACCAAAATTAATATTAATATTAACAAATATTAGTTATGTAGTATTATCATCAAGCTTAATTATTATGTATTATATTTTGGGTATAATAGCATTTATACTATCGTTTATATTAAGATAATTCAAATATGAATTATCTTTTTTTTATAAAAAAAGATTTCTCAATTATTGAGAAATCTCTGCTCTATCAAATGCATAACTACCATCTTTTATTTTGAATACTAAATCATATTTAGTAGCATTTTCAAAGTTAGTTCTAACCTGGCTAATAATATCTCCACTCATCTGTAAACTAGCTGTATCTGCAGGATTAGTTCTTTCAAAATCCGTATAATAATATGATTCTTTACTAGTATCTGAACCACGTCCAAAATATATACCTATAGTTATCACTAGTTCAGCTTCATCACTCATATCTCTATTTATTTTATTAGATAAATAAGAATATGCATCATATATATAAGCATCATCATGAGGATCTATAGAGCATTCATTACGTTCTATACTGAATTTCTTATTAGCTTCATCATATTTGAAATCCATACAATCACTTTTATATGATTTAGGAGTATAATCAGCTCCAACAAACATTTCATCTATTTTTGCATTCAATTCATCTAGAGTAAATTCTTTAACTTGACTTAATATTTTATTATAAACAATATATAGAACATCGTTATCAGCAATATCTGGTGCATAAATTGTTTTATCTCTAGTAAATCTTTCTATAGGATTGAAGTTTGTGCTAGATTCATCATGAACTAAATATATAGACATCAAATTCCTTGCTTCGCCTTCTGTTATTTTGGTTCCATCATTAACAATATCGGTTGGTTTACTATTATTGTTAGAATTATTATTGTTGTTGTTAGAATTAGCTGCTGCAGGATCTAATACAAAAGTTTTTAGAGCAAATCCACCGCCTACTATTAATGCGATTATGATAACTATAATAGCAACTTTATTATTATCTTTACCACCGGAAGCTTTCTTCTCTTTTGGAGTTTTTTCTTTCTTCTTAACAACTTCCTTTTTTTCTTCTTCTTTCTTAACAGGTTCTTTCTTTTCTTCTTTAGGAAGTGGTTTTACTTCCTTTTGTGGTTCTGCTTTTATTAATTTTTTAACTTCTTCCTTTTTAACAGGTTCTTTCTTTTCTATTTTAACGGGAGGCTTTGCTTCCGCATTAGCAATTGGGCTATCAGCAACTTTTGATACTACAGGAGGTGGTGCAGGTTCATCATTGACTGGTTTATTCTCTTCTGTTTCTATTTGAATTGCTGGTTCTTCTACTTTCTCTTCAACAGGAGGTTCATCATCTACTTTTTGTACTTGAACACATGCTCCTTCAAGCATCTCTATTGGTTCTTCTTCTTCTTTTTCAGCAACTTTTACCTCAACACCATTATTTTCTTCATTATTCTCAGTAGTTTTTTCTTCTTTTGCCTTTTCTTCTGTATCTAGAGTTTTTGGTTGCTCTGTTGGTGCTGGTGTTACAGTTGGTGTTACGGCTGGAGTTGGTGTTGCAGTTTGCGCTACTGGTGCTTGTGTTACAACAGGCGCTGGTGCTGCAGTTTGAACAACCGGTGCTTGTGTTACAACAGGCGCTGGTGCTGCAGTTTGTACTACTGGTGCTTGTGTTACAACAGGCGCTGGTGCTGCAGTTTGCACAACCGGTGCTTGTGTTACAACAGGCGCTGCAACTGTTGGTGCCACAGTAGGGATAATAGGTTGAGTATTCGTAGAAGGCGCAGGAATCGTAACTGGCGCTTGGCTTGGAACAACAGTTGGCGTAGCAGCATTCTGTACTGGTACAGCTGCACTATTTTGATCTTCTTTCATACATTCCCCTCCTTATCCTTATTCTTACAAAAATATTTTATCACAACATTTCAAAAAAAATAAAGACTAGTATATCATTTATAATTACTTTACGTAAAGAAAATACACTAGCCTTTACATCAATTTACATTGTAAAACATATTTATTATACGATCTTTTATTGTTGTTTTTCTAATATCGGATAAATTATTTTGACTAGCAAATTTTAATGCCTCGATATCTCCTATAATCACTAATTTTCCCTTAGCTCTTGTAATGGCAGTATAGTACAATTTTTTATACAACATCTTCCCATATGAATTGGATACTGGAAGAACTACAGTATTGAATTCACTTCCTTGACTTTTATGAATGCTAATAGCATATCCAAGTTTAAAATTAGAATAATTACTTGGAGTAAATCTAACTACATTGGAATCGAAATCTATCAATATTTCTTTTTTATCTATCGATACTATAGTACCTATATCACCATTAAATATTCTTTCATCAGGCATATTTACTAACTGTAATATTTTATCGTTTTCTCTATATGTAATATCACCTATAGTTATCTCATTCTTCTTACTACTTTTTGGATTAAAAATATTTTGTAATTCTTTATTTATGACATCGATACCATTAATTCCTTTATACATCGGTGCCAATACTTGAAATTCTTCGTAATCGGAATCCTTGTAATTACTACTTATTTTACATATATTTTGAACTATATCATTATCTTCAATAACTTCTAAATCCTCACCTATATTGAATATACTTTCATCGACTACTCCATTGTTAACATCATGAGCAAGCGTAATAATATTGGAGTTCTCCTTTTGTCTATATAATGTCTTTAAATTAACAACTGGAAGCATATCGCTTTCGATTAAATCTTTCAATAGTTGACCAGGGCCTACACTAGGTAATTGATTGTAGTCCCCTACCATTACTATTTTTGTATTGCTAAATAGTCCTTTAAGAAGACTATTAAATAGTGGAACATCTATCATACTTGCTTCATCTATTATGACAAACTTACATGGAGCTTTATTCTTTTCGTTTATATTAAAAGTATCAGTATCTTTATTCCATCTCAAAAAACTATGGATAGTAGAAGCCGGTAAATTAGTCTTCATAGATAGTCTTTTACTTGCCCTACCAGTTGGTGCTAAAAGCACAAGGTTTTCAGTAAGTTCATTATAACTAAATTTATTTATTTCTTTATATAAATTAACGATGGATTCAATAATAGTAGTCTTTCCTGTACCTGGTCCACCTGAAATTAAAAAGAAACTATTCTCTAAACTTTCTTTAATTGCTTTTAATTGTTCCTCATTGTATGTAATATTATAATCCTTAGAAATGTGTTCTATCTTTGCATCAATATCCTTGATTACTACTTTGTCTTGTTTAGCTAAACTAACTATCCTTCTAGATATATAATTTTCTGCTTCCCATTGTGATTCAAGATAATATCGATCATCTTCTTTTACTATCTTTAAATCCATTATTAGATTATTAATTGCTTCGATAAAGACTTCTTCAGAAATATTATTTCCTAAATACATTATTGAATATTTATATATATCTTTTATTCCAAAATAAGAATGACCAATAGTATTAGTCAATTCTTCCATCGCGTATACTATACAAGCTTTAATTCTTCTTTCATCTTTTCTATCATAGTTTTGCTTCAAAGCTATTGAATCTACCTTTTTAAAGGAAATATCTCTAATATCATAATATGCTTTGTAAAGATCCTCATTGATAATATTATCCGTATTTAATTTATATTTATTATAAATAATCATCGAATCTCTCGTTGAAAATCCAATTTCATTAAGTTTTAAAATAGTATTATAACTTGATTCATATTCAAGCATAGTATTATGAAGAGTATCTATTTGTCTTTTGGTTATCATAGGTATAAGCAATAGATTATCAGGATTATTAATAATTATATCAAGTGCATTATCACCTAAAATACTTACTATTTTTTCAGCAGTCTTCTCACCTATTCCCTTAAACAAACCACTCGATAAAAATTCAATTATAGAATCCTTTTCTTCAGGCATCATTCTTTCATATTTATCTACTCCAAATTGTTCTCCATATTTAGGATGGTTAACAATTTTACCATAGAAAATATAATTATCTTCGGTATTAATTTCATGAAAATAACCGGTAAAAGAAATAGAAGAATTGTTATATACTTCGTAACTAGGAGAAGATTCTTTCACTCTAAAAATTCCAACTACATAGCCAGAATCACTTTGATATATTATTTTAGTTACATGTCCTTTTATATAATCATTCATAATAACCTCTACATGTTATTATAACCTATAAATATCCATTTTAGAAATCTTTTCCTTTATAAATCAAGGCTTTTATGATAAAATTAACTTGAATGTTTACAAGGAGTTGATTCATATATGCTCAAAACAACTGATATATTAGATGAAAAAAATAAGATTCTTAGGAAAAAAAGTGAAGACGTTACTTTTCCTATGAGTGAAAAAGATAAAAAGAATATCGATTTGATGGTTGAATACTTAACAAATAGTCAAATAGATGAATTATGTGGAAAATATAATTTACGTCCAGGAATGGGAATGAGTGCTGTTCAAATTGGTGTATTAAAAAGATATATAACTATCGTTCATGAGTATGAAGAAGGTAAATTTAATACTTATGTCGTTGTTAACCCTAAGATAGTTAGTGAATCAAAAGAAAAGATATATGTTGAAGATGGTGAAGGTTGTTTATCGATTAATAGAGAAACTATTGGAATAGTTCCAAGATGTGCTAGAGTAACTGTAGAAGGCTTTGATGTAGATGGTAACCCAATAAAGATAAGAGCTAGAGAAGAACTTGCTATCGTATTTCAACATGAAATAGATCATTTAAATGGAATATTATTCATAGATAGAATAGATCCTAAAAATCCATTTAAGGATAAAGATAGATATAGATCAATATAAAAATATAGGAAATAAATCCTATATTTTTTTTATTATTATTGATTAACTACCTCTGGATTAACCTCGACTACTTCTTCAACAATTGGAGGAACATAAGTAGTAAAATTTAATGTTAAAATACTATCATCTGTTAATACAGTCCCTTCAGGAATACTTTGACTTGTTACATATCCATTTCCATTAACTTCGCATTTTAAATTAAGTAAATTCACAAGTATACTTACGTCTTTCATAGAGTAGCCAATGATGTTTGGCATTTTCTTTTCTCCATTAGTTACTAAAAATACTTTATCTATCTTATTAACTTTGCTCTTTGACTTTGGATACTGATTGATTACTTTATCACCAGAACCTAGTACGATTGTATTTACTCCAAAAGTATTTAATTTTTCTTTAACTGAATCGATATTTTTATTTGTATAATTGTCGAGTTCATGTTCTTCTAATTTTACTACATTTATCTTTGATTCATCATATATTTCTAAATATTTACTTACATTTTTTACTATCGATTGAACTAGTTCTTTTCTCTCTTTATAACCACTACTTTGATTTTTAATAGCCATATAAAATAAAACTCTAGGCTTATCTCCTGGGAACATTCCAGCTAACCCTGCTATGGTTTCATCGGTATACCCTGTACCGTTTGTACTAGCTACTTGGGCAGTACCTGTTTTACCAATAAAGTCATATCCTTCCATGTTATAATACCAACCTGTTGAGGTTTGATTGGTACCAGTAATAACACTTCTCATAAGTTCCTTAATCTTAGCAACATTTTCTTCTTTAAGTACTTTGTCTAATTCTGTTTTACTTCCCTGATATAGAACTTCATTTGTATCCGTATCAACTATTTTATCAATTATATATGGCTTTAGTAATACTCCATTATTACTTATTGCAGTCAAGGCTTTAATATTTTGTATTGGAGTAGTAGTAATACCTTGTCCAAATGATGCGTTCATTATTTCTGTTTCATATTTAAAGCCTAATTTTCCACTAGACTCGTTAGGAAGTTCTATCCCAGTCTTAGAACCGAAACCTAATTTTGTATAAAAACTTCTTAATTTTTCAGCACTTAAATATTTACTAGTTAAGTTCATAGCAGCAGTATTACTGGATAAAGCAAAGCCTTTATCATGAGTAATATAACCCCATCCTTCACGTTTCCAGTCACCTATTTGAGTTCCATCCTTAGCAACAAATATTCCTGATTTATACGTTTCATCTCCATTATATTTTCCTTCTTCCATAGCTGCTAAGAACGAATATATTTTCATAGTTGAACCTGGTTCAAATGGTACCGATATATTCATATCCAAATATGATTTCATATCTCTTTTATTTGGATCGAAAGATGGATACGAATAACTAGCTAGTATTGCTCCTGTATTAGCATCGGCCATCATTATATCTATGAAATCTGCAGTAGTATGAGTTAACATATCACTTACAGCCTGTTCAACAAATAATTGGATAGTACTATCAATAGTTAGATAAATATCCTTTCCATCTATAGCATTTACTACGATTTCTTTAGTACCAGGTATCTTATATCCAGATCTATCTTTTTGATATAAAGTATAACCATTTTCTCCTGTTAGTTCTTTATTTTTATAGGCTTCCATTCCCATTTCACCGACTATTTCTTCTTCGGTAGTACCATCTTCCTTAGTTATATTCTCCTTTTTAGCATAACCGATTGTATATGATAAAAAGTTACCATATGGATAATACCTTTGTTGGGTTTCAATAAAATCAAGACCAGGAAGACCTAACATTTTTATTTCATCCTTTTTTAATTCTGTTAATCCTCTTCCTTTAGTTCCAAATTCAACTTGATATAGATTCTTTTTAAAACCATTATTTATAATGGATTCTATTTTATCTTTTTCAATTCCTAATATTGGAGCTAATTCTGTAGCAGTTTTTTCAATATCAACTACATGTTGAGGTTTATCGGGATTAGTAGTTCTTGAAGATCTAGTATATGCGATAAGTGTATAACTCGATACATTTTGAGCTAAAGCATTTCCTTTGACATCAAATATTGTACCTCTTTTACTTTTCAATACTTCTTTTCTTGTTGTTCTATTACTTGCAAAGGCTTTTAAATCAACGCCATCTACAACTTTACTCGTAGTTAAAAAATATACACGATATACAATTACTCCAAAAATAAAAAGAGCCACTAATGCATATATAATACTAAATCTAACATTTTTAAGCTCTTTCTTTTTCTTCATTTATAAATCACTACCCTATTCAACAGACTTTATATTGTCATTATTATAACTTAAACCCTGTTCTTGTGCAACTTCGATAATCTTGTCAAGAGAAGCAAGTTCATTTATTTTCATCTCTAAACTCTCATTTTTCTTTTCTTGACTTTTAATTTCATTTTTTACTTTTTCTACATCTATATTCACTTTAGAAAGTGTTGCTTGATAAAAGACAATAGCAAATGGTGAAGCAAACACTAATAAAAATGTAATAGTGTAAACCAATTTTTCTAGTTTAGTATATTTACTCTTCTTTTTTACCTTTTTCACTTGTCCTCACCCTTATATTCTTTTTCTTTTTTTACTCTTTAATTCTTTCAATTATTCGAAGTTTAGCACTTCTACTTCTATTATTCTTAGCAATTTCTTCATCGCTAGGAATATATGCTTTTCTATTTACTAAAACAAAATCTTTTTTGAACTCGTCTGGTATTACTGGTAGACCTTTTACCATACTATCGACTTCCGTATATTCTCTAAATACGTTTTTAACTATTCTATCTTCTAGAGAATGGAATGTGATTACAGCAAGTCTTCCTCCTGGACGCAAAAGAGACAATGCGTCCTTCATTGCATCTTCCAAAATATCGAGTTCATGATTTACTTCTATCCTAATTGCTTGAAATGTTTTTCTAGCGGGATGTTTATCCCTTTTAGCTTTCATAGGTAAAGAATTCGATATTATATCTACTAGTTCAAAAGTTGTTTCAATTCTTTTATTATTACGATATTTAACTATATTTCTAGCGATACTACTAGCAAATTTTTCTTCACCATAGTCTCGTATTATTCTAGTTAAATCTTTTTCACTGTATTCATTTACAACATTTATTGCTGAAAAATTACTTTCTTTATCCATTCTCATATCCAGTTTTGCATCCTGATGATAACTGAATCCACGTTCTCCATCATCAAGTTGAACACTTGATACTCCTAAGTCGAAAATAATTCCATCTACTTCATAAATATTTCTTTTATTTAATTCTTCTTTAATATTTTTAAAATTGGTATGTATTATTTCAAAGTTGTCATTAATTTTAGATAGTCTTTCCATGCTATATTTAATAGCATCACTATCTTGGTCAATGGCGAATAAGAACCCCTTTTTAATTCTTTTTAAAATTTCGCTTGAATGTCCTCCATATCCTAGTGTTGCATCTACATAAATACCGTTTTCTAAAATATTTAGACCATCAATTGATTCGTTTAATAATACACTGATATGCATAATTAATCTCCCTGTTCAAAATTAGAATCAAATAAGTCCTCAGCAATATCCGACATAGCATCCTTATTTGTCTCATAGAAATTATTCCAATTTTCTAATGACCAAATTTCAAGTCGATCCCCTACGCCGATAATCACGCATTCTTTTTTTAAATCGGCGTAGGAAATCAATGGAGAGGTAATATTAATTCGACCTTGCTTGTCAAATTCTGCTGCAGTAGCGCCTGAAAGCAAGAATCTCGTAAAAGCACGAGCATTCTTTTTGGTGAAAGGTAAAGTGTTAAGTTTGGTGGTGATTTTTTCCCATTCTTTATTCGAATATACAAATAAACAAGTTTCTAGGCCCCTGGTAATCACAAAATTATCACCTAAGTCCTCTCTAAACTTGGCAGGAAGTATTAATCTTCCTTTATCATCAATCGAATGATGAAATTCACCCATCAACATTTTTCATCCCCCACTTTTCACCACAATCAACCACTGCTAATTATATAATACATTTTTTCCACCACTTTGTAAATAGAAAAAAAGAAAGTCATTGTAAATTTTTACAATGACTTAATTTCAATTATTTGTGAAGGCTTAATACTCTAGCTTTCTTCTCTTCTTCCATTTTATCAAGAACAATCTTTTCTTCTAGCATTTCTTTGTTTTCTTCATTAACCAGTATTGCAATTATTCTTGTCTTGGCTTCTTCTTTAACATGTTGATTCTTCGAATCCAATGCTAGATGCCATAACGAGTCCAGTTCAATCGTCGTTAAAAAATCATCTAGATCATCTTCAGCAACCATTTTTGAATCTCTGGTAAGTGCATCTACCATTAACTCTGCGCAAATACCTTTAACTAAACCTTTGGTATTCTTGTACTTCATGTATAATTTATTATAAGGTAAAGATGTATATCCTCTTTTTATTGCTTCTTCTTTAACACTTTCCATTAATTTCACCACCTAAAAACATTTTAGCATATATACATTATTAATATAAAGATAAAATGTAAATAAAAAAAAGATTTTAACTTTTAAATCAAAATCTTTATTTAATTTTATCGATTCCTACTATTTCTAAAAGTTTATTCTTTCTAGTTATTGGATATGGAATAATAGGTTTATCCTTAACTATCAACATAAAGTTACTACTAGTAATTTCTTTATATTTTTCTTTTGTTACAATTTTGGATAAAGCAATATAACAATCGTTTAATGGTATACTTTCAGTATGAATATCAGTACCAATAAAATGAATCATATCTTTCTTTATCATTAATTTTAAATTATGTTTAGCAGCTCTACCATACCTACCACATAAACTTGTGATATTACCTTGCATTAAGCATCCTTCACGAATCAAGTCACCAAAGAAATCCAAATCATAATAATGATATCTTTCAGGATGAGCTATTATAGGAACATAGCCACATTTAATGATATTCTGAATCAAAGTAAAGGCTAAATCCAACTTCTCGTTAAGAGGAAACTCTACCAATAGATATCTACTATCATTAAGAGTAGATATTTCTCCTTTTTTTATATATTCAACAACATCGTTATCTATATAAACTTCATTACCATAATATAAATTAATTTTTGTCTTTTTCTTAAGTTCATTAAGAAGTTTCTTCTTTTTAGCATTATTAGCATTGTAATTGGACCCAATAATGTAATGTGGAGTCAACATTATATCCGTTACATGTTCTTCTTCCATTTGCTTTAGAAGTTCAACACTTTCATCAATATTTCTTGATCCATCATCTATTCCAAAAAGAAGATGGTTATGTAAATCTCTCATTATTGATAATACCTATTGTAATAATAATATTTACTACCGTTCTTATGCTTAACTTGATTTATAATAACACCAGCAATTTTATCCTTAACTGCATCCAATGATTTATATGTGTCATTTAACATCTCAAGTGGTGTTTTCTTATATGCACATACAATTACTATCTTATCAGCAAGTGTTGATAAAACAAGTGCATCTGTAACAGCACTTACAGGTGGGCAATCAAGAATAATAATGTCATATTCTTTCTTTAATAACTCAAGCAAAGCAATATTTTTTTCACTGCCTAATAGTTCGCTTGGATTAGGTGGAACTATACCATTTAACAAAATATCTAACCCCTCGATATCCGTCTTATGAATATATTTTTTATAATTTTTAATTTCTTCTAGTAAAAGTACTGACAATCCTTTATCATCACTAATTCCAAATATTTTAGCTTGTCTACCTTTTCTAAGGTCACAATCTATTAACAATACTTTCTTATTAACCATAGAGAATGCACCAGCTAAATTAGATGAAATAAAACTTTTTCCTTCTCCTGGAATACTACTAGTAACCATAATTACTTTACTATCATCGATCAAAGAAAATTGTAAGTTAGTTCTTAAAGTTCTAATAGCCTCACTAGTAGCTCCCTTTGGTTTAGAATATATAACTAAATCGTTTTTCATCCGCGTCTACCTCCAGCCATAGGAATAGTTCCAACGACAACCAATCCAAGTTTCTTTTCAATTTCTTCAGAACCTTTAATAGTTGAATCGAAATAAAATATTACAAAAACTATACCTAAAGATAAAACTGCACCAATTGCTGCTGCCATTGCAATAGTTTTAACAGGATTAATGTTATATGGTTTACTAGGCAATTCAGCTGTATCTATAACACCGATATTTTGGATACTATATAACTTAACAACTTCCGTATTAAATACTTTAGCTATCTCATCAGCAATAGTCATACTTTTCCATTCATCTGCATCGACTACACTAATTCTTATTATTTCTGTATCATTAATATTCTCAACAGATATCTTTCTCATTAGTTCATCAACTGAATAGTCAAGACTTAAGTTTGTTATAACTTTTCCTACTACATTTCTACTTTTAATTATTTCACGATATGTATCAACCAGATTTCTATTTAAAGAGATATCATTACTAGTAATTGTTGCACTACCTTCTTCTTTGGTTAAAAGAATTGTTGTATAACTCTTATATAATGGTTTTTGTATTTTTGAAGTATATATGAAACCACCAATAGCAAAAATAAATACAAAAATAATTATAATGAGTTTCTTATTCCAAAAGTAATTAAATAACTCTTTTAAATCTATTTCTTCCATAGCTTCCCCTCCAAATCACGAATATTATAAAACATTTGTCCTAAAAATGCAACAAAAATGTGGTTTAGAATCAATTTTCTTCCATTAATAATGGTATTATCTGTTTTTTTCTAGAAACTGCTCCAGGTATAAATATACCCTCTTCCATTTCTTTATCAAAGGCTCTATTCAGAATCATTTTTGAAATTACAGAATTATCGGAATACAAAATATAGGAACCATTCTTACTAATATCGGTAACGAGCAACATTACCAAATCATACTCTTTATTCAATCTAATTATATTAAGCTCATCGATAATTTTATCTTTTCTTTCAAGTATATTAGATACATCCATAGAAACGATTTGGCTTACTTTAATAGTTCTTCCATTATCATAATTAAATGTCTTAGTATCCAAATTTATTAATTCATTTTCTGTCTTAGAATCTAAGTTCATACCAGTATTAAACATTTCATTTGCAAACTCTTTATAGTTTAGACCACTTACAATCTCTAAAAAATGAACAGCTTCTTTATCTAATTCGGTTGTAGTTGGGCTAGAAAGAGCAAGCGTATCACTTATAATTCCACCTAACATAATAGACGCTATTACCTTAGGAATATCTATTCTACTTTCTCTATACATAGTATAAATAATTGTATTACAGCTACCAACTGTCATATTTCTAAAATTAATTGGATTATTAGTAGATATATCACCTATCTTATGATGATCTATCACTTCTAAGATTTCAGCTTCGGTTAATCCAGCACAACTCTGTGATGATTCATTATGATCTACTAAGATTACTTTCTTTTTATTCTTATGAACGATATCCGTAACTCTAAACAATCCTTTACAAATACCATTTTTATCTATTACAGGATAATTATTAAAACCAAGTTCTTTAGTCTTTTCTATAAAATCATCATAGTAATCTCTCTCAAGAATCGTATATGATTTTTTAGAATTAAATAATACTTTGATATAATTAGTCAACATTATTTTTCTAGTTGTTTTAAATGTATTATGTTTAGTTCTTATAATATTAACTTTGTTCTCTTTAGCAATTTTTATATGTTCATCTTTAATTTTAGAATCTCCGGTTAATATTATAAGTCTAACTCCATTATTAACAGCACTTTCAATAACACTATGTCTATCTCCTACTATCAAAATATCATTTGGATTACATTTAAAGTTTTCAATAAATGTAGTACTCTTATAGGCTACTGCGTTAACATTTCCTTCTATTTCATCATCTATTCGAATTATCTCTTCAGCTTCCAAACATTCAAGCAAATTATCATAAGATGTAAGCAAGTTATTTTTATCTGAATCCAATATATATGTAAGTAAATCTCGTTCTGTAACAATCGATAAGAAAACATTTTTATCATCAACTATAGGAACACCTGTAATATTATGTTCAAGCATATAGTCATATACTTCTTTAATTGAGTCACTTTCTTTCTTAAATATATCGTTATGATATAAAACATCTCTAATTTGCAATCTTACATCATTTAAATATCTAGGAACTTTTACATCAAATTTATCTAAAATAAATTTAGTTTCATCATTTATTTCACCTAATATCCTTGCTTCTGCATTTACGCCTTGCTGTTTTTTTAAATATTCAAGTGCAATTGCACTAGTAACAGAATCGGTATCGGGAAATTTATGTCCAAATATATATACTTTACTCATATTTATACTCCTTTCAAAAGAAAAAATCCCATATGGGATTATTCTGCGTTATTAATATTTTGATTATCCAACTCAATGTTATTTTCGTTCTCTTGAATATTACTATTTTCTTCAAAAGTCATATTAATAATTCCATCTATTATTTCACCACTATTTACAGCAGAAGGAACAGAAGTCTCTTCTCCCATAGATCTATTTGGTATTTTTTTATTAGTAGATAAGATTTTCTCAACTAGTTTAAAGTCATCATCGGTAGCATAACCACCAGAAGTCTTAGCAATAGCTCCAGTTAAACTATTTGCTGAAGTAAATGCTCTTATGAATAATGTTGTCTTACCATCGTTATTATACAAGTTCAATACTATATATCTTTGACTTCCTACTTTCTTTTCGGTAGCATTATCTATTTTCCATCCCTGTTCAGCATAGTAATTTTTTAATTGATTTATATTACCACTATATTGTGAATAACTCATAGGTGCAATCATTATATAAAAGAATATGTCGTCATTATATATAGATAATTTATTATTTGATAATTCATATTGGAACTTATCTGAAGGTATTACAAATTGTGCTCCTTCAAATGTGATTGAAATTCCAGTATCGGTATCAGCATCATCTTTTACATCACCCTTAGTAGATTTTTGGCTGTTTCCTCCCATACTAGAACCAAGTAAAATTCCAACTCCTAGGAATCCAACTAAGAAAACTATAGCAAATACTGCAAAAACTGCTTTAGGAATTCCTTTATTTTGTTTAGGTGGTTGTGCATTTACCTGCATAGATTGATTGTTTGGTACCATCACTGGAGGATCTACTATTGGTGCAGGCCCATAATTAATTCCACCACTAGGAATAACATTATCATCTTCTTTAGCTGCTGCAAATTCTTTTCCCATTACTTGAGCAATAGCAGGATTACCAACAGTCGTTTCTTGTTTAGGTTGTTCAACAATTGGTTCAGGTTGAGTTGCAACTACCTGTTGTGGTTGTGGTTCCAATACAGGTTGAATAGGAGCTACTGGTTGAACATTTTCCACAGGAGGCGTTAATATTACTGGTGCTTGTGTAGCAACAGCTTCAACTACAGGCGCAGGCGCTGGTGTTTCAACAATCTCAACAGGTGGCGTTAGCACAGGTGCAGGAGTTTCAACTTGAGGGGCTACTACTGGTGCAACTTGTACTTCAGGTTCTTCACTGCTTAATGGAATTAGCGGTGTTAACTCTTCAGTATTTTCCTTTCTTACAAGTGTTCCACAATTTCTACAAAAAGAATCTTCATTTGTTATTTCTTTACCACAATTAGTACATAGCATATATAACACACTCCTCTATACTAATAATTATATCATTTATACTACTATAAAAAAAATGTTTTTATTAAAAATTAGAAAAAAATTGTCAACAAAATAATAATTATAAATATAATTACCTAAAAAATGTCAAAATAAGAATACCAAAAAAGGACCCTAAACTATCTATAAAGACATCAAATAATCGGCATGCTCTTCCGGGAATAAAATATTGATGAACCTCATCTGTACAAGCATATATAATGCATATAATCAGTGCAAAAGTAGCATCTTTTACACCATAACACTTAAGTGTACTAAACATCAAAATTCCAAGAATAAAATATTCTGTAAAATGCGCTAACTTTCTAACTGGTGTTTTTAAAACAGCTAAAATCTTTTTAGGCTTAGCTTCCTTGTCTAAAACTTTAATAACCTTCAAAAATGTCTTTTCTATAAATGAGTCGCTTAATTTGCTTGACTCTTCACTAGGACTATGTGAAAGCATGAATATCACTAGCATCCAAACAATAGTGAATATTGTCAGCATAACTTTAATCAAACTATTCATAATTATTACTCCTATTAACCATATTCTTTTTCATATTCATAAATTCTTTAGGAATATCAGCTGTAAATATCATTCTTTGTTTAGTAAATGGATTAATCAATTCCAACCTATAAGCATGTAACATTAATCTTTTACCATTATCCTCTACTCCATATTTCTTATCACCATATATAGGACATCCAATATATGCTAAAGATACTCTAATCTGATTCTTTCTACCAGTTAATATATTCAAATCCAAATAGCTAAACTTATCATCGCTGGCAATTCTTTTATATTTAGTTAATGCTATATCACCATTTTTAACTACATACGTATAGCCGCCCTTCTTAGCATCTCTAAGATGTAGTTCTAACGTATCCACATCCTTGGGTCTACCATGAACGATAGCTACATATTTTCTCATTGTATTATTATTCCAATTGAGTTGCATCTCGTTTTTTACTTCTTCATTTTTAGCAAAAACTATTACTCCACTAGTATCCTTATCCAATCTATGAATTATAAATATTTTATTTTTTTTATCACTTTTTTTAACATAGCTACTGATCATATTATATAGAGTTACATTCTTTTCTTTATCGGTAGCTATCGTAAGTAATCCACTGGGTTTATTTACTACTATAATCTGATTATCCTCATATATTATTTCAACTTCCTTTTTATATGATTCTATTATTTTGTTACCTATATCGATAGTATCTCCAACATGCAATTCATAATTGAATCTAGTAATTATCTTACCATTAACAGATACCATTTTCTTAGATAGGAATCCCTTAATATTGTTTTTAGATTCATTAAGATTATTTCTTAAAAAATCATATAAGGTCGATTCTTCCTTAACAGAAATAACATTTTTCATAATCAAATCACCAATATTATTCTATCATAAAAAAACACAAAGGAAAAAGATAATGATTAATCATTATCTTATTCATTTTAATTATTTAATTTCTTTTCATATAAAGAATAATACTTATCACGTTTAACTAGTTTATACTCATCTAAATTATCCAAAACACTATTAAACTTAGAACCATTATATATTAATATATGTGTAAAATCATATTTCTCCAAGACATATTTATATCTTGATACGATCTCTAAGCAATCTATAAATTGAGTATTGTCATTATTAAATTCTGGAAGATACAAATCACTTCTAGAATCAACGAATACAGGAATATCTTTAAATAATAGATAACTACCAAAATTATAATCATTGAAAATTCTTATATTCTTATAATCATATTTTTTCTTTATATAATTAACCATATTAACTGGATAAATATCTTCTTTTATATAATCTTTTTGTATTTCAAAATAAAACGATACACAAGAGCCAATAGATACTAAAAGCATAAGTGTTATATAAAATGATTTAATTCTAAAAGCATCAACTAATTTGATATGTTTAAGTTTATTATATGTAATAACATAAGATATTCTAGCAAATGCATATATGCTCATAATTATAAATAATGAGAAACTTCTAAGAGATAGAAAACTCATAATGAATAAACCAAGAATCATAAATAGATCATGTAGCTTTATTTTAACTTTTGGAATCAACAGTATTAATATGAATACCAACAAAAAGAAATAAATAAAAACATTGGTTTCGATACTTGCAGGCATATGTTCAAGTATATATTTAGTACTATTACCCATCATTATAAATGGTAAATATAAATAAGCATAAGGTGCATTAGGACAGATAAAACCAGATATTAAAATTAACAATATCATAATAAATAGTTTTTTATCATGAGCTGGTTTTTCTATCGATAAGATAGATTCTTCATTATCGATCAATTTTGTTTTAGGAAAGAATTTATTTTTAAGAACATATACAAGATCGCTAACCAAGTATGGTAAAAACAATACCAATATAAATGGGAAAACTGCACAGTGGATATTAACAACTAGAATAGATAATAAAAATGAAATAATAATATACCTATTTTTACCTGTTTCCCTGACCATTTCTATACAATATAATATCAATAAAAGCAAAATATAACTTACAAGCTGCGCCCTAACAGCTATATAACTTGATAAGAAGGTAGAAAATAAACATGTAATTAGAAATGAAATGCCCTCATCTTTTATTACTCTTTTTACGGTCAAAAACATAGTAGTTAAAAGAGTATAAGTAAATACAATGCATGATATAAATAGTCCCCTAAAGCCAGCAAATGAATATATCTTAAAAATAAACAAATCGTATAACCAATGAGGATAAGAATAAGATAAATTATTAACAAATGAAAAATGGTCTTTCATATCTACCCCATATTTATCTATTATTTCTCCTACTTTAATTGTGTAATATGTATCATTTTGAAATCCTTTATGAACTATAAGCAAAGTTACAAAAAATAATACTACAAAGAAAAAAATGTATATATATTTATCACTATTCTTCTTAAAAGTCTTCATATTAATTACCTCATAAAAATTATAACAAAAAAAAGAAGATAAGTTAATATCTTCTAAAACTTATACTTTTTAAAAGTATTATTCATCGTATATAAACATACTATCGCCGAAAGAAAAGAACCTATATTTTTCTTCGACTGCTATTTTATATGCATTCAATATATTTTCTCTTCCAGCAAGTGCACTAACTAGCATTATAAGTGTCGATTTTGGTAAATGGAAATTAGTAATCAAATTATTAACAATCTTAAACTTATAACCTGGATAAATAAATATATCGGTATTTCCACTATCAGGAATTAATTTACCATATTTAGATCCAACTGTTTCTAATACTCTAACACTAGTAGTTCCAACAGCAATTACTCTTTTACCTTCGGAAATTGTTTTATTGATTATATCGCACGTTTCTTTACTTAATTCGTAGTACTCTTCATGCATATGATGTTCCAATATATTATCTGTCATTACCGGTCTAAAAGTACCTAATCCTATATGTAAAGTAACATAGACGATATTGATATTTTTATCTTTTATTTCAGTTAATAATTCTTTAGTAAAGTGAAGCCCAGCCGTTGGTGCTGCTGCACTTCCTAAATTCTTAGCATAAACAGTTTGATATCTATCCTTATCTTCTAATTTTTCATGTATGTATGGAGGAAGTGGCATAGTTCCTAAACTATCCAATATTTCAACAAAGATACCTTCATAGATAAACTTAAATATTCTTATTCCTTCATCCTTAACTTCTATACATTCACATTTTAAAATACCATTACCGAACTCTACAATAGTTCCTATTTTTATTCTCTTAGCTGGTTTACATAAGCATTCCCATTCATCGCCTTGAATATTCTTTAGAAGTAATACTTCTATCACAGCTTTAGTATCCTCTTTCTCACCGATAAGTCTAGCTGGAATAACTTTAGTGTCATTTAGAACTAGAGTATCCCCACTATTTAGATAATTAATAATATCTTTAAAATGTTTATGTTCAATTTTTCCATTATTCTTATTAAGTACCATAAGTTTAGAAGAAGATCTATCCTTCAAAGGAGTTTGAGCAATTAAATCTTCTGGTAAATAATAATCAAAGTCGTTCAAATCCATTCTACATAATCACCTTCACATTCTAATATTTTTAAATATTTTAAGTAATTATTTTAATTCCTTAACTATTTTTACTAAATCTCCCTTGGTAATTTTACCTTTTTTATTCTTATTTAATTCTATAAGTTTATCAGCTATTTTCAAACTATCTTTAGGGGTTTTCGAATTATTAATTATATACTCTATTCTTTCTTTAGTAAATAAATCGATATATTTTTTATAATCATTTTTATCTTCCCTAGAAAGAAGCGCAACTAGTAGAGATAATTCTTGATTCGAATAATATTTTACGTCCTCTTGATATACTCTAAATACATATCCAAGAGCATCTGATACAGCATCCTCATTAAAACCGAATTCTTCAGCATATTTTAAGCAATACATTGCTATACTCATTAAATATTCTTTCATATTAATCTCCATCGAATAAAGAATTTTGATAACTCAAATTTAAATGTTTATATCCAAGCTCGGTAACTACTCTTCCTCTAGATGTTCTCTTCATCAAGCCTTTTTGCAATAAATATGGTTCATATACATCTTCGATAGTAGTTACTTCTTCACCTATAACACTAGCAATTGCTTCGACACCAACAGGTCCGCCATTGAATTTTTCAACAATCGTTTTAAGTAATTGATAATCCACTTCATCCAGACCAGCACTATCGACTTTCAATCTATCTAAAGCCTTCTTGGTAACCTCTAAATCTATTTCATCCTTATCATCGACAATTGCAAAGTCTCTTACTCTCTTGAATAATCTATTTGCTATTCTAGGCGTTCCTCTACTTCTAGAAGCAAGTTCATATGCAGCTTCATCAGAAATACTGCTCTCCAATACTTTTGCTGTTCTTTTAACTATTAATTCTAGTTCATCAACAGTATAATATTGCATTTTACATACGATACCAAACCTATCTCTTAAAGGAGCAGTTAAATCTCCAGCACGTGTAGTTGCACCAACAAGAGTAAATGGTGGAAGATTGATTCTAATATTTCTACTGTTTCCATCATTTCCAATAATAATATCCAAAACAAAATCTTCCATAGCACTATATAAAATTTCTTCTATGAAACTAGGTATTCTATGGATTTCATCTATAAATAATACATCACCAGGCTCAAGACTAGATAATATTGCAGCTAAATCACCACTTTTTTCAATAGCTGGACCACTTGCTGTTTTAATATTGCTACCAAGTTCATTAGCAATAATATGTGCAAGTGTTGTTTTACCTAAACCAGGTGGTCCATATAAAAGAACATGATCCAAACTTTCTTTTCTTTTCTTTGCTGATTCAATAAACACTTTAATATTTTCTTTAGCATCCTTCTGCCCAATATAATCATCTATTCTCTCCGGTCTTAAACTATCGAACGATTCATCTTCAACCTTTTTTTCTTCATCGAATATTTCGTTTGCTTCTTTTTTCTTAGGCATAATATACCTCCTTATTTAAGTAATAATTTTAATGCTTCTTTAACTTGATCCTCGATAGATAAACTTGAATCTATCTTAGCAATCACACTTCTAAATTCTTTCTCTTTATATCCTAATCCTTTTAATACTTCGGATAATTCCATATAATCATCATCTACAAGTTTTTCTACTTCTATAGTCTTAAGTTTACCTTTTAAATCTAATACCATCTGTTTAGCAACTTTATCTCCTATTTTAGGGAACTTCTTCAAATAAAGTATATTTTCTCTTTCGATAGCATCAACAATACCAGAAATACTACCTGTAGCAAGTATAGGTAAAGCAAGTTTACAACCCATTCCCTTAACGCTTATAAGTTTTAGAAACATATCTTTTTCATTGATTGTCTTAAATCCAAACAATAGATGTTCATCCTCTTTTATCTGTTGATAAACGTATACTTTGTACTCTTCTCCTTCATTAAAAGCATAAGGATTAGGTGTATTTATAAAATAGCCAATACCATTATTATCTAATGTAATACCAGCACCACTTATTTCTGTAACTTTTCCAATTATATAACTATACATAAAGCCTCCATAAAAACTAACTAATAATATTATACTTTCTTTTTATGCAATATAAAAGAAATAATGGTTTTTTTATATTATTTTATAATTAAATCAAAGTAATAAATTCAACGTTTGTTCGATATATAAGCATTTAAAAAGATGCTAAATAATAGCATCTTCATTTAATTATTTATTTTTATCTGCTAGTTTAACTGAAACTAGTTTAGATACTCCTGATTCTTGCATAGTTATTCCATACAATGTATCAGCATACTCCATAGTTTTTTTCTTATGCGTAATAACTAAGAATTGAGTCCTATTCTTATAATTATTTAAATATTTACCAAAATTATCTACATTTGCTTCATCTAGAGCAGCTTCAACTTCATCAAATATACAGAAAGGTACTGTTTTAACATTTAAAATAGCAAATATTAAACTGATAGCTGTAAGAGTCATCTCACCACCACTAAGTAAAGAAATACTCTTAAGTTTCTTACCAGGAGGAGAAGCAACTATATCTACTCCTGTTTCAAGAAGATTACTTTCATCTGTTAATTTTAAATCAGCATTTCCTCCACTGAATAATTCTTTAAATACCTTTTTGAACTCTTCTCTAACTTTATTAAATGTTTCCAAGAATTCTCTTTGCATCACTTCATCCATCTCTTTAATGATTTCCAAAAGTGTCGTTCTAGCATTATTCAAATCTACTTTTTGACTATTTAAAAAATTATATCTTTCACTGACTGTTTCATACTCTTTAATAGAATCTATATTAACCATACCAATATTCTTTAATATATTATGATATTCGATAATTTCATTTCTAGCTATATCTATGTCCTTTTCAAGACTATAATTTGCTTTAGCCTTTTCAAAAGTTAAAGAATACTCTTCAGATAAAGTATTTAGATAACTATCTAATTGATAAGATATCTTATTATTAGTTAGTTCTAATTCCTTAAGATGCTTTTCTTTGCCTCTTAAATTAGACATTAATTCTTTAGTCTTATATTCTAATTCTTCTATCTCTTTATTAATTCTATCTTTATCTTTTTCTAATCCATTCAATTTCTTAATAGTAGAATTTTTTTCTAAAGAAACATTATAGTATTCTTCCATTATTTTCTCTTCAGCTGAAGATATAGTATTATCGGTAACATGAATTAAACTATCCAATTCTCTATTATCTTCTTCCATTTTCTTTTCAAGAATACTTATTAATTCATTTTTATTTCTTAATTGTTCCTCTATCTTATCCTGTTCTATTCTCTCTTTATATATTTTCTCTTCGATAATATTAATATCTACATTCGTTTTATCGATATCATTATTAATATTATCTACTACTTCATTAAGTTCAATTTTCTTTCTCTTTAAATCTTCAAGATCTCTCTTACTTGAGATAAGACTAGTTGATTTATTAAGACTTCCTCCAGTAATACTACCACCAACATTGATAATTGAACCATCTAGTGTAACTACTTTATATCTTCTAATTACTAAATCACTAATTCGATTAGCTGAATCTATATCTTTAGCAACTATAACATTACCTAATTGATTAGCAACAATATCATAATATTTATTATCAAAACTAACCAAATTGATAAATAGATCGATATAACCAGGAATGTTTTTTATCTTATCTAGACTTTCTAAATCTAATCCTCTTGGTTTAATAACAGACATTGGATAAAAGGTAGCTCTTCCTAAATTATTTTCTTTCAAATAATTAATTGCATTTTTAGCTACTTCCTCGTTATCGACAATTATATAGTTTTTGCTTCCCATAATACTTACTTCTAGAGCTTTAACATATTTATCTTCAGTATTGATAACATTGGAAAATACATCATGAACACCAATTAGTCTAGGATTATTTAAAATGCTTTTCACAGAAGAAGGAACATCACCATTATTCTCTATATAGTTTGTTAGAGAATCAATTCGATGAGAAGTATCAAGAAGTTCTCTTCTTTTATTATCATATTCATTTATATAATCATTCTTCTTCTTTTTTAAACTATTATATTCAAGTTCTATTTTGGTAATATTAGCTTTATAATTTATCAAATTCTCATTTAATATTTCAATATCTTTATAAGCAAGTTTAATATTATTATCACTTTGAAAAATACTTTCTTTTAAATTGGCTATATTATCATGTAATTTACTATCGTTAGATTCGTAACTACTTCTTTCTTTTAATAATTCTTTTTCACCATTTAATTTTTCTTCTTTAATAGTTAAATCAAGTAATAAATTATTAGTATCTTTTATCTCTTTTTCAATTTTTAATAGATCATTTTTTAATTCGACACTACTTGTATCATCCTTGTTATTTTTAATGGATAGATTAACTATTTCATTATTTAATGTTTCTATCTCTTTCTGTGATTTCTCGTATTCATAACTTAATCTATCTATATCGGTAGCCAAAACTGCTACTTCAATATTTTCTAATTTATCTTTTACATCCAAATATTCTTTAGCTTTAGTGCTTTGTACTTTTAAAGGCTCTATTCTTGTTTCTATCTCACTGATAATATCCTGTACTCTTTCAATATTATTTTGTGTTTTATCAAGTTTCTTTATTGCTTCTTCTTTCCTTCTTTTATATTTAAGGACCCCACTAGCACTTTCAAATATAAATCTTCTATCACTGGATGAGTTTGAAACTATTCTACTTATTTCTCCTTGTGAAATAATATTAAATCCTTCTTTATTGGTAGCACTATCAAGAAGTATATCGGTAATATCTTTAAGTCTACATTTTTCTCCATTTAAAAAATATTCATTTTCACCAGTCCTATAAACTCTTCTTTTGATAGTAATCTCCGTATATGGAATATTAATAAAGTGATCACTATTATCGAATGTTAATGAAACACTAGCTACATTAAGAGGATTCCTCGACTTAGAACCAGAAAAGATAACATCGGTCATCGAATCTGTTCCACGAAGTGATTTAACGCTCTGTTCACCTAAAACCCATCTAACTGCATCAACTACATTACTTTTACCACTACCATTAGGTCCTACTATACATGTTGTTTTATTATCCAAAGAAAAAGTAATCTTATCAGCAAATGATTTAAAACCTGTTGCTTCTATCTCTTTTAAGTACATATTATCACCATATAAATTATACAATAATTAAAATATTTATAAAAGAAAAAAAGCACTTATTTAATTAAGTGCCTATAATTATTTTTTAATTCTTCTTACCAATCTATATTTTTTTGATTTACCATCTATAGATTCTACTAATTCATCTTCAGAGCATATTACATAAGAAGATACTTCTTCTTTAGTAGGTCTAAGTAGCAATTCATTTTCTTTACGAATTCTTTGGCAAACAAGCTCATTATTCATACAAGCAAGTACATTACTTAAGAATCGATCACTAGGTATATGTACATCTTTATCTTCAACAGTGAACGTATAAAACCCATAACTCATAATTTCAAAGAATTCTTCTCTATTATTGCATATTTCAGCAGCATGATCGATAATAGTTCCTAACCCTTTAGCTACTGATTCATCTTCATAATTTAATAATTTTTTATTTTCTTCAATAAAATGTTTAACATACTTATCATTTTCAATATTCATATCAATTCCCCCAAAAACAAGGGTTATTATAGTATAAAGATTAATACGTGTCAATAAATCGATTTATTTTATATTAATAATTATTTAAAATGACTTTTATCAATTGTTAACTCATAATTATCTTTTTCATTCCAAAATACAAATTTGATAGTAACACCATTCTCTCTAAATAGATTATTATATCCATTCAAAGAGAAATTACCAAAAAATGATTTTAAAAAATCTAGTGCTTCAGTTTCATCATATTTAGATTTATCTAGGGAAGATCCACTTCCTAATAAATTATTATTAGAGTATATCAAAAGAATGCAATCATTATTATTAAGAATATTTAACACTTTATTCATTGCTTCATCAAAGTCATCTTTATCTTCATAATAGTAATGGCAATGCCAGTTTCCAAAAGAAATAGTTATCTCATCATCCAAATCAATTAATAGATTATTATCATTATTATTTTTTATTTCGATAGAGACAAAATTGTTTAGTTCTTTTACAACGAGTGGATTATAATCCTTTAATATTTTTATTAACTCTTCTTTGTACTCAAATGGGCTATTCATAATCATCACCTAAAAATATGATATAACAAATACTAGATATAGGCTAGTCTAAACGCTAATCTATTAATTAATACTTGTTATAATTTTATTATTCATTATAATATATCATGTATAAGGGAAGTGAAAAGATGACGGATAGAAAAGAATCGTTATTCAAAAGATTTATATATATATCATCATTTATAGCAACCATAGTGTATATTATATATCGTGTATTTTTCACTATTCCAAGCGATGATATTCTAACAATATTATTTGCTATCTTAGTTTTAATTGTCGAAATATTAGATGCTTTTTTTTATTCAATATATGTATTTAATATCTTGATATTTAAGAAAGATTCACCTGAAGTCCCATCTATTAGGAAAAGAAATTATCCGGATGTAGATGTTTTCATTGCAACTATTAACGAAGATAAATCTTTATTAAAGGATACTATAATTGCTTGTAAAAATATGGATTATCCAGAAAAGAACAAAGTTCATATTTATGTATGCGATGATGGAAGGAGAAAAAATATAAAAGATCTAGCACAAGAGTTAAATGTTAATTATCTAACTAGAGATAATAATAAAGATTCAAAAGCTGGGAATTATAATCATGCCTTATCTGTTACAGCTTCACCATATATCGTGACATTTGATGCCGATATGAAACCTAATAAAGATTTTTTATTAAAAACTATTCCCTTCTTAATTAAAGATAAAGATATTGGTTTTGTTCAATTACCACAAAGTTTTAATGATAATGATATATTTCAAGCAAAATTTAGACTTAAAGGTTTTATTCCATATGAACAGGATTATTTCTATCATGTAATTCAAATGGCTAAGAATAAAACAAATAGTGTTATCTATTGTGGTACCAATACCGTAATATCGAGAAAAGCATTAAAAAGTGCCGGTGGATTCGCTACAAAAACGATTACCGAAGATATTGCAACGGGAATGCTTATTGAAGCAAATGGATATAAAGGAATTGCAATAAATGAAGACCTAGTTTATGGTCTAAACGTAACAAATACAGAATCTTTATTTAAGCAAAGATCACGTTGGTGTAGAGGATGTATTCAAACCATCAAAAATTATAAAATAATAGGAAATAAAGGATTAACACTAAGGCAAAAACTAGACTATTTATCCTGTATATATTATTGGTCATTTGGTCTAAGAATTAGTTTTTATATACTTATTCCTCTACTCTACAGCATATTAAATATAAAGATTATGCAAAGTAATATATATTTATTCTTATCTTTCTTCTTTGTACAATATATACTTAAAAGATTTATTGTAGATCTAGTTGAAAAAAATCAAATATCTTCTACATGGAATAGAATATATGAAATAGTATTAACTCCAATTATCTGTTTTGAATCTATAAAAGAGTTAATTGGATTAGGTAATTTAAAGTTTGAAGTAACTAATAAAACAAAGGAAAAGAAAAAAATAAATACTCGTAGTATTATCACATATATGGTTCATCTATTGTTATTTAGTTTAACTATGTTTGGAATATATGTATCATTTTACAGAGGTACAATATCTGGCTTTGAAAATTATATTGTTCCTATATTTTGGTTATCTATCAACTTAATATATTTAACTATAGCTTTATTATTTGATACTAGCAGTATAAAAAAAGAAGAAATAAAAGATAAAAAAACTAATAAATATAGTATTTTTTCAACATTAATTTTACTATATAAATACATAATCAAGGGATTAAGAACATTTGGAATATCAACAATAATAGTAATTATATTATTATCAAATATATGCATAAATAGTATTTCAAAATTAAATATACCATTCGATAATCATAATCTAGTATCATATAATAAAAATTTACAAATAAAAGATGGAAACTTAGTTAACATCAAGCAAGAAATAGTTCATCTAAGAGGAGTAAGTAGTCACAATCTATATTGGTTTCAAGAAAACTATAACTATAGTAATCTAAAAGAACTTAGAGATACATGGGGAATTAATACATTTAGGGTTGCCCTTTATACGGATCCAGAAGATGAAGGATATATAAAAAATCCACATATAAAAGATAAATTATTAGAATTGATTAATATCTGTATAGATCTAGATTTATATGTAATAGTTGATTGGCATATTCTTAAAGATAATAATCCCGAAAAATATCAAAAAGAAGCAATTGAATTCTTTGATGAAATATCCAAATTATATAGTTTTACACCAAATATAATATATGAAATATGTAATGAACCAAATGGTGAAGAAGTTACATGGGATGACAATATAAAACCATATGCTGAAAAAGTAATTGAAGTAATAAGAAAGAATGCCCCACAATCATTGATAGTAGTTGGTACTGCCAATTGGAGTAAAGACATTGAATCAGTAAGAAATAATCGTCTACCATATAATAATATAATGTATGTAGTTCATTCATATCCTGAAGGTGGAATAGATATAATAAGATCTGGAATAGAAAATGCAAAAAGAGAAAAATTACCAATTATAGTAACAGAATGTGCTGCTACTGATCCAACAGGAGATGGTAAACTATATGAAAAAGAGTTTAGAAATTGGATAAATTATTTGGAAAATTACAATATCAGTTGGATTGTATGGCAATTTTCAGATAAAGATGAATCAAGTTCACTATTAATATCAAAAGATAAAAAATGGAAAAAAGAATTAGAAAATAATGAAATTAATTATGATGATATTATTAAAAATTATAATATTAATGATTATATTTCAGAAGAAGGGAAAATTGTTAAGGAAGAATTACTGAAATATAGTAATAAAACTAAATTAAAAAGTACTAAATTAAATTAGTACTTTTTTCTTCTATAAATAATAACTCCACTTATTATTATGTTTATTAAAATTATTATTATAAATATTTTATTATAGTTTTTAAGTGTATCCGGTATATCCAAGCCACTATCTCCATTCGGATTTGGATCTTTGTTTATCTCTTGATGTTCATCTTCTATCTTTTCCCATACTGCTGTATAGACTACATCTTCATCTGCTGTATCGCTTATCTCTTTATCCCATCCTAGGAATCTATATCCTTCTCTTGTAGGCTCTCCACCTTCATAACTTGGTGTTTGTCCTCCCTTTGGTACATCCTCATGGATCTCGTTGGCAAATGACTCTCCTCCACATCCATCAGCATATATTACATCTACAAAATTTCCTTTTGTCTTTAATACTGTTGTTGGCTGGGTATGAACTATTATATTCGTATAGATGAAATCTACATTTGCTCTTCCTGTCTCTGGATCCTCTGTTCCTATTTCATATTCGATATTCTCAAAGTTATCATTACTTTCTAAGTCTATATATCTTGGATCTTTACTTGTATTAAATACCATCTTCCTTGGATCTGTTGTATTCGCATCATAATCTCTTATCGTTATTCCACTATCCACATATTTAACATTGTCTGTCATCTTTCCATACTCTTCAGAAACAAGAAGTATTCCATCTCTTCTTAATCCATATAGTATTAATCCATCAGTTTCAATATGTTCTTTATCTTCAGTTAGTTTAATATATTGTTTATTTGCTCCTAAATATAATACTTCATCTAGATAATATAAATCTGAATTATGGTCTTCTTTAAGATCACTATACTTCAATGCATATTCATTACAATCTGGATTTACTAAATAGCAATATAAGTTTGCATGACTATCTATTGGTAACACTATATCTGAATATTCTCTTATATCTATATTATTATCATTATCATCTATAAAGATATCGTTATCCGTTTCTATCTTTGTTATTGTCTTTGGACTATCAACTGTATATGTATAATTTGTATTATTACCAAATGTTTCTTTTGTTAATACAAACTCTTGATTATCGGAATCAGTTATTTTTATTTCGAAATTATCAATATTATCTTTTAATGTAAATATTAGTTTATTAGTATCAGTAAATTCTACTTCTTTATGCTCATCTATATCAGCTATTTTGGTATCTCCATACATTACAAAGGTCTTTAGTCCTTCATTATTTCCAAATGCTTCTCTTTTTAATTCCTTTATGTCATCTTCTAGTATTACTTTTTCTAGTTTTGGATCACTATAGAACGTACCCTTAGGTATTACTCCTTCATTTAGACTATCTGTTACTTGTACATCTTCTAAATTTGGCATATAAGCAAAAGTATATTCACCTGTTAAGTCTATCGTATTATTTTTTATATCCAATCCGGTAAACTCATTACCTATTTTTTCTAATCCAGAACCATAGAATGCATGGCTTCCAACCTCTAATTCTGAGCCATAATACAAATCTACTTTTTTCAAGTTTTCCGTTGCAAAAAAGGCATGACTATCTATCTTATTTAAATTTGGATCTTCTTTAAATGATACTTCTTCAACGAATTGATTGTGAATAAACGCTTTCTTAGGTAATTCTCCTAAATTGTTAAAGGTTACTTTTTTTACATCTAAATTCCAAAATTCTGAACCTGAATTATCAATAGAACTATATTGATTCATAACACCTGTTGGTAACTGATTTACATTATCACCAAATATTATTTCATCATAACTAGAATCCCATAATAATTGTGATATAGTTTGACCATTTGTAACAGTTGGGGTTAATTGATTTAAAAATGTTATCGAATGTCTATGTATCGCATCATTTGTTGGTTCATAAGGATTATTAGCATAAGGTGCAGTATGATTTTGGAATACAGATTGACCTATGGAAGTAACACTTGTTGGAACAACTATGTCATCTATTCCACTAAAATCATAAAAAGCTGCATTACCTATTTTTACTAAATTAGTTGGTAAATTATTACTTATTGTAAGATCCGCTCCTTGAAAAGCTTTTTCACCAATTTCTGTAATTGAATTTGGTAACTCAATTTGATTTCCGACTTTCGTTTTATAAAATGCATAATTACCTATTTTTGTTGGACCACTACTTGGTAAAAGCAATGTCTCGAAATTTGATAGTTTAAACATATCATCACTCATTACATCAAATCCTACATTCTGTAAATCAAGTTTTTTAGCATTTATCATTTCAAATGCACCAATATAATTAGCAGTAGTAGGTGGAGTGACTGCTTTAGATGTAAATTCAATTGTATCGAACGTTCTATTAGAATCATTATAATTTTCACGTATAAAATAGTTTGTAAATATTTCTCCATTATTATTCCCATGCGGTACACTTGTGTCTTCAACCTCAGCAATTCCGTAAAAATCACAATCTATTTTAATATTCTCTAAATCCTTAATATCTAAAAAAGCTCCTTTTCCAATATGTGTAAGTTTATCATGTAATTCAATATCCGTTATATTTGTATTTAAAAAGGCATAATCACCAATAGATTTTAAATTTGGTAAAGAGATTTTTGTTGGTAATCTTTTGAAACCAAAAAATGCAAGATTACCTATTTCTTCTAATGAACTTGGCAAATCAATATCCTGTTCTAAATAATTCGAAAAACCATAAAAAGCTGATTCACCAATTTTTTTAAGTGTATCCGGCAATATTATTTGCTTGATTTTAGAAGAAAGAAATGCAAGTTCACCAATTTCTTCAACTTGTGTATTTGATAAATCAACTACATCAGTTTGTAAATACCAAAAGCCACCTTTACCGACTTTCTTTAATTTTTTTGGAAGTTTTATTTCGCCAAATGTTCCAAAGGCAAACGTCATATCACCAAGATATGTTATTTCAGAATCTTCCATATCTAAAACATCGGCATTTACAGCTTCAAACAGATCCTTATCAAAATTAAAATCTTTTACTTTATCAGTAAACTTTATAAGGCTAAAATTATTAGAATGATTTACAAATATACTTAAGAATGATAATCCATCAACCTCATTATCATAAATGTTGAAAAAGTCACAATCTATAATTAAACTATCAAAATTATTATCCGCTTGACTAATCATTGCAGCTCCACGACCTACATAAGTTAATTTATCATGGAAGACAAACCCAGTGACTCCTGATTGCAAAAATGCTCCTTTTCCAATATAAGTTAAATTTGGTAAATCAATATAATTGGTGAATAAATTGGAAAAAGCAAATGCATTAGCACCAATATACTCTAAAGATTCGGGTAAATTAATATTAGGTGAAAAATCAATTCCATTATTAGAAGTATTATATGTATTTAAGAAGGCATTTAATCCTATACCTTTCAAAGTAGATGGTAAACTAATATTTTTAGGTGCTCCATATTTATATTGATAGTATAATGGATTTTTCCACACTGAAAATTGATTTGATCCTAAATATTCATATCCCTCACCTATAATAATTTCATTTACAGATGGAAGATTGTTTAGATAACCAGTTTGAACTACATTTTTATATTTTTTCCCTTGTTCTAATTCTCTATCTAAAATTTCAGCACCAGTATGTCCTTGGGAATTTTCAAAAGCAGTATATGTTAATAAAGAATACTCTCTTGTGATATTAGGATTACTAACAGGTGTTTCGTCCTCTCCATAAGGAGCAATAAGCTCAATAGTTTCTAATGATGCACTACCAGAAGTAAAACTGGCATAATAATCCCTACCATCCAATAATACAAACAAAGGATTAATTGAAGCGTATAATGTATCATATGCGATAGTAATCTTTTTTAACGGATTATTTACCCATACACTAGGTTCATTCATTATATTAATAGACTTTGGTAAATATAGCTCTGTTATCGAATTATTCGCAAAAGCTCCAAAAAGAATCATTTGAACTTTATTTAAATTTAATGTCTTAATTCCACAATTTGCAAAAGCCTGAGCATGAACATATAATACCGAAGGAGTAAAATCAACATTCTCAAGTTTTATATCTCCATAAAAAGCACGATATAAAATTCTTTCTACTTTACCAAAATTAATATTAGAAAGATTTAAGCATTCACTAAATGAAAAATCAAGAACTAAAGTGACATTATTTAAATCAACACCCGAAATACTTGAACCATAAAATGTTTCCCATTGTATGACTGTTACTTTATCTGGAATCGTTATTGATTTTGTATATCCAGTTGTTCCACTAAATGCTTCTGTTCCAATGTGTTCTATATTTGTATTTTTTAAATCTATATTCCATGATGTGCAATCTTTAAAGGCTCTATTTCCTATTGATTTTAAATTATTAAAATCAAATTCACTTAATGATGTATCTCCTTCAAATGATGAAGGACGTAATTCAACTACATCATCCATTAATATTACTTTTTGTAAATCTTTACAATTTTTAAATGCTGATATTCCTACTATAGGTGAATTAATGGTTAATTCAGTTACATTTGATTGCTCAAATGTACCTGCTCCTAACTCTTCTAGATTTGGTAAATTAATCACTGTATTACTGAATGTAACATTATAAAAGGCTCCTCCATCTATCTTTGTTACCTTATCTAAATTTGTTATATCTATTTTTCCATCTCTAAATACATCATAGCCTATTCTAGATGATAATGGATTTAGTATTATTTCTGTTAATGTTTCTTTATCAAATATTGGATATAATCCATTTACTATATCTACATTTGTTAAATCTATATGTGTAATTGTACTATTTAAATCATTAGGTGTTCCTAACTCTTTATCTTCATAACTTGTAAATATATATGTTTCTACTTCACTTATATCATCATCATTATCTATAAATAAACTTTTATTAGGTATGGTTATACTTGTTATATTATCTGTTTTTTCAAAAAAAGAGACTTCCAATTCTTTTTTACTTGCATCATATCCATATTGCCACTTTATTCCATCTGAATCAGTCATCAATTTGTAATACATTTCTGCCTGTGGTTTAGGTATCATTAGATATCCAAGAAGAATTATACCTATTATTATTAAAGGTAATGTAATTAAAAACAATAAACATGCTTTAATCTTTTTATTCATAATTTATTCACCCATTATAAAGAGATACTTCCGTATCATATATTTTTATTATATTATAACTAACTTTTTTTATCAATTGAAAAAAGTATAATCATTTTAGATTATACTTATCAATTAAATATCTTGCTTTATTCTTATTTTCTTCATTATCGTTATATTTGATTAAATATTGCATCAATTCAGGAAGAGATTTATCTTTATTTTCAACTAATAATTCATTCCCTGCCTCTAGATAATCATCTAAACATAATAACAATCTATAGATATGATCATCATAACCATAATCGATAGCGTCCTCTATAAAATATGAACCTGATTTAATCATCTCTTCTTCAAGTTGTCCATATTTTTCAGTAAAGTGCCCAAAGGGTTCATTGTCTCCTAGTTCCTTAACACTCTTGATAATGGAATTAAAAAATAAGAAACCCATTATCTGCAACCCATCTTCATTTTTCCCATATTCATGGAAATTATAATCTATACTATTATATTCACAAATACCTTCGTATCTATTATCAAATACGTCTAATATTTGAACATATTTACCATCATACTGGCTTAATCGCATATTTATCACCTTCAAAAAGACTCTATCATAAAGATAGAGTTATTTTTTTAAAATAATTTAATAATATCATTTAATGTAATTACAACCATCAATCCAAGTAATATAAAGAATCCTATATTATGTATCATATTTTCTACTTTAGGAGATACAGGACTTCCTTTAAATGCTTCGATTACTAAGAAGAATATTCTTCCTCCGTCAAATGCTGGAAGTGGGATAAGATTTATAAATCCTATATTTACTGATAAAAGTGCTATCAAATAGAAAATATTTATTATTCCAGTAGATCTTGCTTCACCTACTATCGAATATATTCCAACAGGTCCAGATAAATTATTAAGACTTAATTTTCCTGTAAATAAACTTCCTAGAACGATTATCATTTGCTTACATAATGCACCTATCTTAATAAATGCATATTTGATAGCTGATAAAATTCCTTTGTTTACTTTCTGCTCGAATACAATACCAAATTTATAGGAAGTACTACCATCCTCTTCTTTAACTTCTTTAGGAGTTACTTTAAATGTCTTATGTTCACTACCTCTTTTAATCTCAAAAGTACTTTCCTTATTATTTGAAGCTAATATCATATATACTTGAATATCATCAATTGTTGAAATATTATGTCCATTAATTTTAGTTACTATATCATTCTTTCTTAAACCAGCTTCATACATTGGATAGGTTTTATCCAATCTATTTATTACTGGTGTCATATCAGGAGCTCCACTAATTAAGGCAATCATAAATAATACTATAAAAGCCAATATGAAGTTATTACCTGCTCCAAAAAACATAATTAGAAATCTTTGCCAAATAGGTTTAGCATACAATTTCTTACTTTTAGGTACAGATTTATCATCATCTTCTTCTGGATCTTCACCAGCAAGAGCTACGTAACCACCTATTGGTATAGCCCTAACATTAAAGGGAGTAGCATCTTTCTTTTTAGGTTTTGTTCCCCATATTTTAGGTCCCATTCCCAAAGAAAATTCATAGGCATGAACTCCAAATCTTTTGGCAAAGAAAAAATGACCAAATTCATGTACAACAATTATAATTCCTAATATAAATATAAAATAAATAAGTGTTATTATCATTATGTCCTCCAATTACTAAATTATAATAGATGCAAATACTACAAAACCTAATATTGCAAAAATAATACTATCAAGTCTATCAAGTACTCCACCATGTCCTGGAATAAGATTAGAAAAATCTTTTACCCCATATTCACGTTTAATGTAGGAAAATACCAAATCTCCTATTTGACTTACTACGGATATAATAAATGTAAGTAATACAGTCAAAAACATATTATAGCTATTAAAGAAAGTAAAATAATAAATACAAGCTACAACAGTTCCCATTATAGCTCCACCAATACAGCCCTCTATAGTCTTATTTGGAGATATATCGGTAAAATGATGTTTACCTATTAATTTACCAGTAAAATAAGCAAATGTATCATTAAAGATAGTAATTAATAATATATAAATAATCTCTTTTAATCCACCATTTCTTAAAACTATAGATAGATTGAATGCTGTACCAAAGAATAGTACAACTCCAATTGTAAGAAAAGCATCTCTTAATGAATATTTATTCTTATTATCGATAAATACAAGTGGTACAAGATTGATTAATAATAAAGAACTAATCAATCTATAATCGATAAGTGAGTACAAATTACCACCTGAATAATTACTAACGATGAAAAATACTAATACTAAATAATTAACCAACTCTATAAAAAATGGTATATGACTTGAGGATTTAACAATATTAAAAAACTCTCTTAAACTTAATATTCCTGCTAATATTATTAGAGCTGCAAAAGGAATCTTTCCAATTACCAAACAGGGTATGCATATTAAAAGTAGTATTATTGCACTTATTACTCTATCCTTCATATTTATCCTCCAAATCTTCTGTTTCTATTTTCGTATTCTTCCAATGCTTTATCGAATTCTTTTTCATCAAAATCTGGGAATAATACTTTAGGGAAATAATATTCTGCATAACTTGCTTCCCATAATAAAAAGTTACTTATTCTTTGTTCACCACTAGTTCTAATAACATAATCAACAGGAGGAAGTTTATTATATAGATTATCATCGAATACTTCTTCATTGATATCTTCTATTTTTAAAGTTCCATCCATAACTTTTTGACATATTTTTTTGGTCGCATCTACTATCTCTAATCTACCACCATAATTAAAACAAATATTGATAGTTCTTTCAGTGAAATTCTTAGTTGCTCTTGCTGTTTCATCCATAGCATTTAATACTTCAGGGCTTAAGTTATCCCTTGTACCAGAAAAAACAACTTTGGTTTCATTCTTAACAAAATTCTCTTTTTCACTATTAAAATATTGCACAAGTAAATTCATTAAATAATCTACTTCTTCTTTGTCTCTTTTAAAATTCTCGGTTGAAAATGCATATAAACTCAAGCATTTAACACCAGATTTAAAAATATGTTGGGATAGATTTCTTAAATTTTTAGCTCCGGCTTTATGACCAGCACTACGTTTAAGCCCTCTTTGAGTAGCCCATCTACCATTCCCATCCATAATTATACCTACATGATTTGGTACCATACTATTATCACCTAAATATCATTATAATATAAATACAAAGAAAAAAGAAGTCCTTGACTTCTAAAATTTTTCTACGTTAATTCTTACTTTTTTATTATCTTTAAGATAGCTGCTAGCTTGAACTAAAGTTCTTATTGCATTTATGTTATGTCCACCTTTTCCAATTACCTTACCATAATCTTCTTCGGATACCATAACTTCAATAAGTACTACATTCTCTTCATCAGTTTCAAATTCTTTAACATTAACACTATCTTTATCAGCACATAAAGCAAGTATTATCTCTTTTGTTAAATCTACTAAACTCATAACTATTTATTTTCCTTTTTAGATTCAGCAAATTTCTTCATGATACCTTGTTTACTAAATAAATTTTTAACTGTATCAGTTGGTTGTGCTCCAGTAGCTAACCACTTAAGAGCAACTTCATCATTTATTTTTACAGTTTCTTCTTTTGGATTATAAGTACCAATTAGTTCAATATATTGTCCATCTCTTGGTCTTCTGGAATCACTTGCAACTATTCTATATGTAGGTCTTTTCTTTGCACCCATTCTTGTTAATCTTATTTTAACTGCCATAATATTCCCTCCATTCATTTCCATTATAATATATCAATATCATGATGTCAACATATTTTAGTTAACAGAGGTTAATAATAAAAAATTAGTTATTCATAATATCATTGATTACATAACTTGTTATTAATAGACCAGCACTTGGTGGTACAAACGAATTAGAAGCAACTACAGTTCCTTTTCTTATCGGTGTTTCTGTTGAACATAGAACCATTATCTTTTTTTTGATTCGATTATCTTTAGCCCATTTACGAAGAATTCTTGCTATTGGATCTCCCTCGGTTTTTGATAATTCAGTAATAATTAATTTTTCTGGGTGTAGTCTATTACCTGTTCCACAAGAAGAAATAAACTTGATGTTTCTATTCAAGCATTCCATTATTATTGCTTCTTTAGTCTTAATACTATCACAAGCATCTACTACATAATCATATTTATTATTATCGAATAATTCTTTTATATTTGAACTATCTAAATATATATTTAAATCATTTACTTTTACTTTTTCATTAATATCAAGAATCATATCTTTGAGAACAGCAGTTTTAAGTTTTCCAATAGTTGAATGATAAGCTACTTCTTGTCTATTTATATTTGATACATCAACTTTATCAAAATCTATAATCGTTATATTATGAATACCACTTCTTACTAAAGATGTGCAAACTATTCCACCTACTCCACCACATCCAACTACAAGTATATTCTTATCTTTAATTTTATCTAATGACTCATTTCCAATTAATAGTTCTAATCTTTCAAACATAAGATTCATCTCCTAAAAAATTGCAAAAAAAAATGTCTAAAAGTAAGCCGTACGATAAAACCCGCTATTTGCAGGTGGGTGTCCATACTCTACCTTTAGGATTCTTTGCGTTGCAACATAACAAAGCATTCAACACCAGTAGACTCTGCTCCGAACTCCCGTATCGTTACTTAGTCGGTTTTAAAATAACAAGCATTATCTTCTAGACAAGTATAATATAACATATAAATAAAAAAATGGGAATAGAATCCCACAATTTTACACAATGCTGTTGTAAATATTACTTACCTTCTTCATGTATTTTCTTAATTAATTTTTCAATCTTTGTTCCATATTCACTTGAACTATCAAATATGAATCTTAACTCAGGAGTATGTCTAATTTCTACTCTTTTAGATATTTCTCCTCTAATAAAACCACTTGCCTTTTCAAGTGCTAATTTGGTCTCTTTCTTCTTAGAGTCATCTAATACTGTATAATATACTTTTGCAAAAGATAGATCATTCGTTATTTCACATCCAGTAATAGTAACAAATTTAATATTGTTATCTTTAACATCATTTTGAATGATACTACTAATTTCTTTAACGAATAAACTATTATATCTTTCTAGTTTAACACTCTGCATAGATTCACCTCCAGCACATTAAATATAACATAATAAATAGAAAAAATATATCTTATCTTTTTTATTATTCATTATTATTTCTATTAAAATATGGCATATTATTACAATTCATTCTTCTTAACATCTTAATTTTTTGATCTAATTTTCTATATTTATCAAATGTTTCACTAGCTAAATAATTAAATAATGCATTATAGTCAAGTAACTCAATTCCATCCTCATTAGTTTTTTTAGGAGTGGTAATATAAGCATCCTTTTCTGTATCATAAATAACTCTACCTAACAATCCATTACTTAATACTGTACCATATAGAGTTGTTGTAATATCACCTTTACTAATAGTCTTTTCAAAGAATGGATCTTTTCCATCATCACGTCTATCAAAAGATATAATATCAAAAATATCACTCGTTCTTTTTTTTGTTTCGATATTATAAAAATATTGCCCCATATTTGTATTGACGATTATTATATTATCTTTATAAGGATTTATCATTTTAGCATTACCTTCCAAATCATAACATTCATATAGTTTATTTGATTCTAAGGATTTTTCTGCATCGACTAAATACAGTTTTACATAGCCATTACTCTCTCCTAAAAACATACATGTACTATCGGATGTATATATTACTGAAGGACGATTATTAAATATTGGAGTTCTATTACCGTTTTTATCTTCTAAAAACCATTTTGTTTCTCCTGCTCCTTGATAATCAACGATTTCATGATATGTTATATAATTATTCCCCATTTTTTCCACCTCGATGCTATATAATATATGAAAATTGGTATTTTGTAAACAAAAAAAGAAATCGTTTTATCTAGCGATTTCTTTTAATTCATATACTTCAATAATATCATTTTCATGAATATCTTGATAATTTTCTAGAGTAAGACCACAATCCATATCTTTTTGAACTTCTTTAACTTGATCTTTTTCTCTTTGTAAACTCTTGATCTTTGTAGTTGAAATAACTACTCCATCTCTAATTAATCTTGCATTAGCACCTATTTTAACAGTACCACTTTTAACATGTGAACCAGCTATATTACCAACTTTAGAGAATTTAAATATCTTTCTTACTTCAACCTCACCGATTATTACTTCTTCGTATACTGGATCAAGCATACCTTTCATAGCATTTTCGATATCTTCGATCATCTTATAGATAATATCGTATAGTTTTATTTCAACACTATATTCTTTAGCGCTATCGATAACGCTTGAACTAGGTCTTACATTAAATCCGATTATTATTGCATTAGATGCATGTGCCAAAACAACATCACTTTCGGTAATAGTTCCTACACCACCACGGATAACTGTTACTTTAGCACCATCTACATTTATTTTTTCTAAACTTTGTTTAATTGCTTCTAAAGAACCATTTACATCTGTTTTTAGAACAACATTTATTTCTTTAACTCCTTCTTTTATTTTTCCAAATAAATCATCTAGAGTCATACCACTTCTATTGGTATCTTTAGCTCTTAATCTTGCTTTTCTTCTTTCAGCAATACTTTTAGCTTGTTTTTCAGTTTCGAAACTCATGAATTTATCACCAGCACTAGGTACTTCTTGAATACCTGTAATCTCTACTGGCGTTGATGGGGTAGCACTTGCTATATCCAATCCTTTATCGTTCTTTAATGATCTAATCTTACCACAGCTAGTACCAACAACAACTGGATCTCCTAAACGAAGTGTTCCATTTTGAATCAATACTGTTGCAATAACACCTATCTTCTTATCTAATCTAGACTCTAAAACAGTACCGATAGCATATCTATTTGGATTTGCTTTCAAATCTCCCATTTCACTTACTAGAATTATATTTTCTAATAGTTTATCGATTCCTTCTCCACTCTTACAAGAGATTGGAACAAATATGGTATCTCCACCCCATTCTTCAGGTGATAATCCATATTCAGCAACTTCTCTCATAACCATTTCAACGTTAGCATCTGGCTTATCTATTTTATTAACTGCTACTATTATTGGAACCTTTGCAGCTTTAGCATGATCTATTGCTTCTTTAGTCTGAGGTTTTACTCCGTCATCTGCAGCAACTATGATTATTACTATATCTGTTACGCTAGCTCCTCTAGCACGCATCTCAGTAAATGCTTCATGACCAGGTGTATCTATAAAGGTAATTTTTTTACCATCAACTTCAACTTGATATGCACCGATTGCCTGTGTAATTCCTCCAGCTTCACCACTTACAACATTTGTCTTTCTAATATAATCCAAAAGACTTGTTTTACCATGGTCAACATGTCCCATTACAGTTACTACAGGTGGTCTATATTCTAGATTTTCCTCTTTTTCATTTATTTCAAATTTTTCGAAATTACTGATATCTTTGCTTTCAGCATTCTTTAACTCTTTACCATAATCTAAGCAAACAAGTTCAACTACTTCAAAAGCAAGTGGACTATTGATGTTAGCCATTATTCCTAATTTCATTAGTTTTTTAATAACTTCGACACTGCTAACACCAAGAATAGAAGCTACATCGTTTACAGTCATATCTTCCTTATATAAAACGATATTATCTTCCTTCTCTTCATTGTCCATTAATTTTTCTCTATGTTTATATAATTCTTTTTTATCCTTTTGAAATTTAGTCTTGTTATTATTATTTTCTACTCTCTCTGACCTAGATTTCAATTTTTGCTTATTAGATGAATTATCTATATTTATCTTAGAATCCATTACAATTTGTTCAACATGATCTTCTAGTGCTTCACGTTCCAATAATTCTTCATCAATAGTTTCATCATCACTAGATTCATCGATTAAACTAGCAACTTCTCCATCAAGAAGTACTATATCATCTTCTGTTAGATCAGTATTCTCATCTTTATATTTGATGCCTAATCTATCACACAATGCAAAAATCTCTTGAACGCTTTTTTTCACATCATCTGCATATTCTAATATACTCATCATAATAATCACCTCTTTCAATTATTATTTATTTTTTCTATAGTTTCCTTTATTCTTTCATAATCTTCATCTGTTAAAGGAACTTCTAAGTGTCTGGATAAAGCTTTAGTCTTTTTAGCTGTCTCAAGCACTTCTAAATCTGCTTTTATATAAGCACCTCTACCATTAGCTTTACCACTAACATCCGGAATTATTTGTCCTTCAGGTGTTCTTACTATTCTTAATAATTCTTTTTTAGGAAGTTTAAGATTAGTAACAACACATGTTCTTAAAGGTATTTTCTTTTGCTTCATAAATACCTCCTAATCTCTAAAGTTTATTCCCATTTCTCTTGCTTGTTCTAAATTCTTAACATCTATTTTATATTTTGTTAATTTACTAGCAAGTTTAGCATTTTGTCCTTTTTTACCAATTGCAAGTGAGAAGTTATCTCCATCTGCAACTACTATACATTCCTGTTTCTTAGGATCTGTAATAATTACATGTAAGTTTTTAGCAGGAGCAAGTGCATTTGAAATAAATGTTTCTGGATTCTTATCATATTTAACTAAGTCTATCTTTTCTCCACCTATTTCATTGATAATTCTAGAAATTCTAGAACTCTTTTCACCAATACATGCTCCGATTGGATCAATATTAGGATGATCTGAATAAACAGCAACCTTACTTCTAGAACCAGCTTCTCTTGCAACACTATAGATTATTACATTACCATCATTAATCTCTGGTATTTCAAGTTCAAATAATCTTTTTATAAATCCATAATGGCATCTAGATAATAAAATAAATAATCCTTTTCCACTAGTGTCTATCTTACTAACATATACTTTAATTTGTTTTCCCATTTCAATTTTTTCACCAGGAATACATTCTTTCTTAGGAAGGATACCATTACTTCTTCCTAAATCAATAAAGTAGTTATCAACATCTTCTAAAGCTACAGTACCAATCATCATCTCATCTTGTTTATCACCAAATTCACCCATTATTGAGTTTCTTTCTGCTTCTCTAATCTTTTGTGTTAAAACCTGTTTAGCAGTACTAGCAGCAACTCTACCAAAATCATGAGGAGTAACTTCAGTATCAACTGTATCTCCTATATTTAGTGCCTTATTAATCTTTCTTGCTTCAGTAAGCGTAATATGATAGTTAGGATTATATTCTTCTATTTCTACTTCTTTCTCTTCACCATTTTCATCAAGTTCTGGTTCAGGAAGTGAATCTAACATCTTTTCATAATAATCATCTTCTGCCATAGCATCATCAACTACTGTTTTGTATGAATATACTTTGATATCTCCTGTATCTTTATTAATTATTACTTTTGAATTAGTATTTCCTTTAAAATTCTTTTTATAAGCAGTAGCAAGTGCAAGTTCCATTGCTTCGAATACAACTTCTTTATCGATTCCTTTTTCTTTAGTAATTAAATCAACTGCTTTAATAAATTCTTTCCCATCCATATTAATCACCTTTCGCCTTTCCATAAATGTCTAATACATATTTACCTTCAATAAAATTAGCTTTATCAACTATTGGATCAATAATCTTTGTAGCTTCAACTATTCTATCGATAGTCATATCTTCATTACTATCCAAAACTACTTCTAGATTTTTACTTTTCTTATCAAAGAAACAATCATCTATCCACATACCTGTTTCTTTAAGATTATCACCAACAAGTGATATTAATTCCTTCTTTAAATCTCTATCCAAGATATCACCCCTAACTAACATAAAAAGTGGAAGATATGTCTTCCACTCGATGTCATTAAGATTATATAACAAAAACCCTATAAAAATCAATGATTATTTAAAAATCTTTTAACCTATAGTTATATGTCTTAAAATAACTTCTAAATTAAATATAAAACCCAAAATAGAAATAGCAAAGATAAATATACTTGTAATCATTGTCCACTTTCCAATATTTTTCCATTCTTCTTTAGTTAAGTTTTTGAAAGCAACTCTTCCTTCCAATAAACCTATTTTATGTCCAGTAAACATAAATAATCCTGATAGAAAAACACATAAAGCAAAAATAAACATAATAATTGCAAACCCACTCATAATATATCTCCTACATATAATTATATAACAAAAAGAAGTATTATAATAAAGCAAATCATAATACTTCTTATTAATTATTAATAGTCTTAATATGAACTATAGAATTTTTTTACTACTTCCTCTACAGTTATATCTTTTTTAAATTTATAATTGGATTCATACTTTTTATTTTCTGTATTTTCATCATAAACTATTAAAGAAAGGTCTTTATCATCTATAGCATTAATTTTGATTTTCAACTCATAATCTACTTTATTTTCATCAAGATTTGAATAAGACACTATTCTATTGTCACTATTTCTAATTTCAAATTTTTTATTAAAGGAATGACCTAATTCATCACTATTAGATTTTGACAAAACTCTAATAGTATTTTTATCAGTTTGAACTAAATATATTTCTATCCCACTATCTGAAACATATAAACCTGTACTAACAGATCTTAGATATATAGGATCACCAAACTCTACTTCGTAAATATCTGCTTCAGAATAGGTTGAAGAAACTTTTTTATAAAGACCTGTTTCTAAATCAGTTAATGAATTTTCATTAGAATTACAAGTTAATTCAATTCCCTCATCTACTAACTTAAACTCAAAATCAATATTTCTTTCATTATTATTTTTTAATCTAGCAGTTTTTTCATCTATTATTGTAGCTATACCATGAAATGAATCCGCAATTACAAAATTTAACTCATCGGTATTAATTTTGCTAATATAAATTTTATCATTAGTTGCAACATATATTCCTTCAAAATTTTCAGCAACACCAACTGCTATTTTACTTTTATTTTTTCCTTTATCTTTATTGTCTTTATCGTTATTTTCAATATTACTCTCTTTGTTTTTTCCCATAATTGATTTAAAAGATAAATAAGTAACTCCACAAATAATTAACACAATTCCTAATAAAAGAATAAGTAATCCTATTTTGTTTATAAACTTATTTTTTACGTTTCCTTCCATAATAACTCCTACATCATCATTTTCTTAATCTATTAATTAACAACTACTATTGTAAGACCAACAGTTATAATTACCAGTATGTGCAGGAACATAAGAAGGGCAACCACCATCTTCAGCACAATAATCGCCACCGCCAGTACAGCACACACAAACTAAAGTTGGACCGCAATCTACATTACAATCGCTTGAACTTGTTGCACCAGTTCCACTGGTTGATTTACCAGATGGACAACTTGTACAACTGCTCGTATTTCCATATGTAACAGAATGAGCTCCTTTATAAGTACCCTTGGCACACAATGTATTGGAAGTATCCTTAGCATTTTTTATATAACGTCCTGCAGCAACATTTCTCAAACATACACTTTGACTTTTCTTATTATTAATATCTGTTCCGTTTCTATAACCTTCTGGACATTGTGTACAACTACTTGTATTTCCATATTTAACATAATGGGCTGCTTTATAGTATCCATCATCACATTCTGTATTGTCAGTGCCTTTTGCTGTTTTTAAATATTTTCCTGCTGCTACACTTCTTATACAATTGCTTTCACTTGTTTTATTTTCAAGAGCTGTTCCAGCTTGATAACCAGATGGACACGGTGTACATGTTGTTGAATTATTACTATAATATCCATCTGCACATTCCTTATATATTGCATATAATGTCTTATCAGCGGTTACTTTGTGACTATTTAATTTTTTTGTAGCATTTTTATTTGTATTCCATCCTACGAATTCATATCCGTTTTTGGTAGCTGTAGGAGTTAAATCTGCATTAACATTTTTTCTAACAACAGCACTCGCCATTGATACACCATTTCCTCCATTTGCATCGTAAGTAATTAAATAATATGTATCACTTATTTGCTGTACATTTCCTGCATCGTCCACTGCTCTTAAATACCATACTCCTTTTTCTGTTGCATTTCCTGTTGTTGTCCATTCATCTGTTTTAGGATTAGGACTTATTGCTAAACTTGCACTTGTTGTATCATTTGCTGTCTTAGAAAATGTTACTCTTACAAGTCCACTTGTTGGATCAGTACAGGTTAACTTAGTATTCTCTGTTATTGTACAAACTGGCTTAGTAGCATCCTTTTTAAATGTTATTGAACATGTACTATATTTCTTTGCATAATCTTCTACATATCCATACCATGTAACACTTTGAGCATCATCTCGTTGATAATCAGGATTTTTAATATCGACTTTCTTTAATTTGGATACTCCATATGCTACTCCAGGTGTATTTGGTATTCCACTCATTACTACAGGAGCTCCATTATATGGTGAATTTAGTCTTTCTACATCTTTCTTATTATCTATTTCAACTGTGACATCACCGTTATACCATTCGTTAGTTCCTTTACTTCCTGTTAATTTTATTGTACATGGTTCTGGTTCATCATCTTCTATTCTTATTTTACATAATGAACTTTCTACACTTGCATTTCCTAATGAATCTATATATCTAAACTTGATATCTATATTCATTGGTGTATTTACTGTCTTCTTACAATAGTTTTGTAATGAATCACTGGTTCCCTCTGATGTTGTTCCTGGTATACAGATATCTTCCCATCTATTATTCTTAAACCACTGATATCTTGCTACATATAATTCATTTCCTGGATATGCACTTAACACGCTACTTGGAAAAGCATGACTAAATTCGAACGTCATCCACTGTGCCCATTCATTTGCTGTTGTAGCATTATATGGAGTTGAAGAATTAGCTTTGTCATTTGGTACACCTAAATTATCGGAAGTTGTTGAATATATCTTATTATTCTTTGTTATTTTTATATCCGAAGTTCCTGTTCCATCGCCACATCCATTTGGAACATTTACTGTATCTTCAAATACAATTACTCTTCCTCTAATAATATTATTTTCATCTTTTAAATCGTATCTATAATTTACTTCATATACTCCGACTGTATCTTTATCAACTTTATCAAGATCTAATGGATAGATAGGACTTACTCCTAAATCACCATTTCCAGAAACTTCTTTTACTATTTTATTACAAACTCTAGGATTTGCATTTGGATCCCCAGAACATCTTTTTATAGTTGGAAAAACTTTTACTTGTTCTTTTAATTTGCTTCTATCTATACCTCTATGAACTGCAACATCCGAAGCTGCATCAAAGGCTATCTCCGTAAATCCTTTATCAGAGTCCCATGCTTCACTACAATATGGATTATCTATATTAACATAGTCATCATCTTCACATCTCATACATAAAGCATATTCATATTTTTCTTTTCCCTCTTTGGCTATGATTACATAACTATTCAATAAATCACAACTATTACCATTGTAATCTTTTACATCATCAAGATACTTTTTAGTTATTAATGTATCAACATTAATCTTTTGCGTATCTAGATATCTATTGGGCAAGAATACACGGTTATCAGAAAAGAAATCTCTTGCTGAATTAAGAACACTATCCTCTAAAGATTTATAATAATCCTCTCTAAATGTATCCAAGCTTCCTTGGAAGAATGGTACTGCAATCATTATTATTAATCCCAAGATTACTATTACTGCAATAAGCTCTATTAATGTAAATCCTTTTCTATTTTTCATAATCGACACCTACTTTTTCTTTTTAAAGAAATATCTTGTTATATAAAACAAAAAGCAAATATAAAAGCCTACATAAATCCACATTAATATTTCATATATTATACCGCTAGTATAGTTTCCCAATATACTTGGAACACTTGCTGGAAAATATTTTTCTATTAGAACTTTTAATTCTGGAACTGGTACATGTGTACCAATATAGGTTATTATTCTTAAAAAGATATCAATTATAGCCAAGCTATATACAAAGCTTGAAAACCTTTTAAATACAAAAATAACAACTAATAAAAGAATTATTAATATTATTACATCAATATACATAGTATCAACTCTCCCTATCTTTTAAATCATATCATAAATTATTTAATATATAAATATATAAAAAGAGAAATATTTAAATTACTTAATAATTGTTTGTTAAAAAAAATATGAACAAAAAAAAGAGAATTTTTATAGTAATAATTCTCTTTTTATATAACAATCGATAAATCAAAATATCACGTTATTAATATTATTTCATATAAAACCAAATTGGTATTAATTAACAAGTACAGTCATACATTCCGCTTCCTCCTCCGTGATAAACAGAAGGATCACAAGAAGGAACATAAACGACGTCAGTACAGCCGCCACATTCACTTAGTGAAACGCATCCTTTTCTACTACCGGATTTCTTACATTTAGGATTTCTAGTATTTTCACCAGATTCATATGTATATCCACTATCACAACTTGTTGAATATGTACATGTTCCGGCAGAAGATGCATTTAGTGAACATGATGCATTAGATAAGTTTGATGCACAGTTTTGACACCATTTAGCATATGCAGTTTTATTTCCTGCAGTAATATTGCTTATAACTTTTGTGAATTCAGCATTAGTTAACTCAGGCTTTAAACTCCAACCATTAAACTTATATCCACTTCTTGTAGGTGCTCCATCTATAGTAGCTCCTACAGTAAATGTATAACTAGTAGGCATATTTCCACTTGTAGGTGCAGTTCCACCGTTGTAATCATAAGAAATAGTATATGTGTTAAGTGTCCACTTAGGATATAATGTATGATTTTTATCTGTTTTTAAAATTGTAGCACTAGTAACCCTACTTCCACCGCCATTATCTTCGGTATACCATCCTCCAAATGTATAACCAACTCTAGTCGGAGGATTAGTTAAATCCGAATAAGCTGAATCATATGTTACTGAAATTGATGATTTTTTTCTAAATGCTACATCTTTAATTTTAATATCCGTTTCATTAGAATTATGTATATCATCAAAAAATCTTAATTGACAACTAGCAACATCATTATGAGTCATTTTAGGTACATTCCAAGTATATTCAGTCCAACTAGTAGTTTTAGAAACCTTAGGGTTTACTTGAGGTAAAGTATCTGGAAATAAATCAATATCATATTGATTGTTTCCACCAGAAGTATATTTAAATTTCAACTCATAATTAGCATTTTTTTCCAATGCCATTTTTCTCGATCCTGTAACAACCGGAGTCTCAACATTACCTTTTAGAACATGAGTATTATTTTCCAAGCCCGTTGTAATATACATATTTGCAAGAGTAACTGTATATGTATTAGGCGAACATTTAACATATAGGGTTGCACTATTTGTTGTAGTGCTTGGAGTATAACTAGCTCCACTAGCATAAGCTACAGCACCAGAAGAACTAGTTGCATATCCACATGTATAACCTTTTTTTGTTATTGTTGGAAGTGTTACATTTACTGCAGTCCAATTGGCAGTTAGTGTTACTTCTTCACTTGTATTTTTTAAATCTTTAAAATATTTAGCTGTTACTTTTGTATTACCATTACTCCATGCTGTATTTACTGCGCTTGCACTAGAACCATACTTTGCTGTTGATGTTGTTCCGTTGAAAGTCCATCCAGCAAATGTTTGTGTACTAGAAGCACTATTTGCTGATAAAGTTGCTCCTTGACCATTTCCATCTATGCTAACAGTAAACACTTTACCAACTTGAGTAGTTGAACCAATCCCATAAACATTATCATATCTTGCTACAGTTGGCTTTGGATTTGGCTGAGTTGTTGCACCATTTAACGTATAATTTATTTGATAATATATTCCTTTTACTTCTCGTACATTACCTGCATGGTCAACTGCTCTTAAGTATCTATCTCCTTTTGTAGTTACAGCTGGAGTGTTAGTCCATTCTGAATCATATTTTGGATTTGGTGATAAACCACTAGTAAAGTTACTACATCTTGACTCTGGACAAGTTGTATCTTCACTTTGAGTACTAAATGTTACTTGTATTAATCCGCTCGTTGGATCATTACAGGTTAGTGTTGAATGTCCTGTTATCGTACATACTGGTTTAGTAGCATCCTTCTTAAATGTTACTGAACATGTACTATATTTCTTTGCATAATCTTCTACGTATCCATACCATGTTACACTTGGAATATCAGCTCGTTGATAATCAGGATTTTTAATATCTGCTTTCTTTAGTGTAGATACCCCATATGCTACTCCAGGTGTATTTGGTATTCCACTCATTACTACAGGAGCTCCATTATATGGTGAATTTAGTCTTTCTACATCTTTCTTGTTATCTATTTCAACTGTGACGTCTCCATTATACCAACCATTAGCGCCTTTACTTCCTGTCAATTTTATTGTACATGGCTCTGGTTCATCATCTTCTATTCTTATTTTACATAATGAACTTTCTGCACTTGCATTTCCTAATGAATCTATATATCTAAACTTGATATCTATATTCATTGGTGTATTTACTGTCTTCTTACAATAGTTTTGTAATGAATCACTAGTCCCCTCTGATGTTGTTCCTGGTATACAGATATCTTCCCATCTATTGTTCTTAAACCACTGGTATCTTGCTACATATAATCCATTTTCCGGATATGCATTTACCACGTCGCTTGGGAAGGCATGACTAAATTCAAATGTCATCCACTGTGCCCATTCATTTGCTGTTGTTGCATTATATGGGGTTGCACTATTAGCTTTGTCATTTGGTACACCTAAATTATCGGAAGTTGTTGAATATATCTTATTATTCTTTGTTATTTTTATATCCGAAGTTCCTGTTCCATCTCCACATCCATTTGGAGCATTAACTAAATCTTCAAATACAATTACTCTTCCCTTAACAATATTATTTCCATCTTTTAAATCATATCTAT
>JAEEGL016303535.1_pt1 | contig 82951 bp, 98 predicted proteins | sample 9134231 | NCBI WGS metagenome assembly JAEEGL01 (sample SAMN16246548, study PRJNA631951) | gut metagenome | biome: gut microbiome; feature: rumen; material: fiber-attached | host: Bos | place: Iran: Karaj | collected 2018-10
CCCGTCGGCGGTCTTTGCCCAGTAATACCCCTTGCTATCATCATCCCCAACGCCCATGTCCTTTTCTGTGCCGTATCTGAATGATAGTCCGCCGACCTGATCTGTTAACTGGGCTATCTTCCTGGCATTTGATTCAATGTCCTCGGTGTCAAGGATTACAGTCGTGCCATCAGGACTCTGTTCGAGATATTCTCCCTGCGACTCAACCAGCCTTTCTGTAGCAGATACTGTTGTTGATGATAAGAGCAAAGCACATACCGCTACTGAGATTCCTTTTTTTAAAACATGGTTTTTCTTCATAAAAATACCTTTTATAATTATTATGGTTCTTTCCATAATTACACAAAATCAGTAATTCTATATGCATTAAATATACTATTGGCGTACTTGAATGTCAATATTTGCCAACAATAAAGCCCCGGAGAGAAACAACACCATTACGTTTGAGAATCACAAACCTGTTTTACCACATAAAAAAATCCAAAGGAAGAATTTCTTCCCTTGGATTTCTTTATGAAAGTTAACTAAATTATTCGGTTGTCTCTCCAAACCTCTTTGCTCTATTTAGTAAATCTGTGTCATACTCATTGTAGTCTTTGCGAATTCAGCAATTTCTCTCTGATCCGATACATCCTCATCAAGAATTGCAAGGTCAAACTGAATATTGCTGTCTGTATAAACACCAACGATCGCACCACCAACAACCTGGATTGCAAGCTTTGTCTTTGAAGCTGTGTTTATAGTAGAAACCATAGGAGCAGGAGCTGCAACAGGCATTTTAACTTCCTCTGCTTTATCAGCAAGACTTGTTTCCATCTTTACCTTAAACTCTGCTGCTTCCTGTGCTTCTTTTGCTTTTCTTTCAGCTTCTTCCGCACGTCTCCTTGCTTCTGCGAGCTCGGCTTCAGCTTTTCTCTTGGCTTCCGCTTCAAGCCTTTCCTTTTCTCTGCGGATGATTTCCTCATCACGCTTCTTTAAGGCTTCAACTTCAGCAAGTGCTGCCGCCAGATCAAGATTCTGAAGGAATACCTTCATAGCCTCATCGTGGTAGCTCTTGTAAGTGTCTCCAGAGAGCGCCTTTACGCCGCTCTCATACTTGGTAAGGCCATCATCAATGCCTTCCTTATATGCTTTCTGGGTTGCCGTGGCATTTTCCCACTTGGGATCATAAATAATCGTGAAGATCACGTTTTTTACGTTAGGGTCAATACCTGAAGCTGTAAAGGATTTGTCATAGTAATCAGTAATCTGAGCCTTCTTTTCAGCTCTTGCTGCCTCTTCAAACTCCTTCACCTTCTTATCAAGGATTTCTGTAGCCTCTCCGATTGTGGTTACGGCTTCCTTGATGCCTGCCTCAAACTCAGAAAATGGAGCCATGTAAGCGGACTTAACTTCAGAGAGCTTTGCCTTGGCCTCTTTGGCGGCCTTATTAAGCTTTGCCCTATCAGCCTTTATGTCCTTGTTTCTCTGCTCTGCGGTTGTTGCAGAATATACCATTGTTTCGTACATCTGCTTTATTGCAAGAGCCTGCTTTTTGATCTCATCAACGTTATAAGCAATACTTCCGGGCTGTACCACTCCGGTAAGCGCAATATCTGTAACTGTATTTACCATTATCTTTCCTCCTGTTTACACTGCCCATGTGGGCTGTGTCATTGAATTTCCATCCGACTCTGTTGTCACCAAAATGCCGTATCTTACGGGTAATCCTGATGGGTGCTCGCAAGAGGCCTTCAGGGATTTAAGATACTCTTTGCACATGACATCGTATGCTTCTTCGAAAGAGCCAAATTCCTTGACTCTTCCGTCCTGCATAAAATATCTCTCATCAGGAAACTTGCCTGTGACAAGCGTATAAAATTTTCTGTACATATATCCTCCTTAGGCTTCCACGCCTCTTTCTTTGTGAACATAAAAATCATCAATCCCTTTATAAACAAGCTTCCAAAAGCAAGGCTTTAAGGTTACATTATTATCAGAGCAGAGCTTCTTGAACTGGTAATAGATTTCCATATTTTCCCTCGCCTCTTTTGATGACTCGAAAGCAAATAAGAAATCGGTCCTGCCAATCTCGGCAGCTCTCTTGATGATCCTGCTGGTTAATATCTCCTCAACAGAAACCTTATTGTATTCCGCATCTTTTAATGCCTTCTGATATACATCAGGTGTCATCACAAAGTTTTTGCGGCTGTCAAGGTTTCCGAGGCTTCCATCAAAGTAAGTTATGGTCGTTGACCACTCTTTTACGCTGACTTTGAAGCCTTTATCTATTAAAAACATCCCTAATTTCTGCAACGCGATAAGAACTTCTATGTTCTTTACCCTGTCCATGTCGTAAGCTATGCAGATTTCTTTTATCCCAAGTTTTTTGATATATGGGATCTCTTTCTTTAATGCTCCGAGGCAGTTAACCCCGGGCGTGCAGATTGCAAGGTTTCCTGATATACAGTGATATAAGTCACCTTTCATTGCGCCCTCTGTTATATAAGCCTTTCCATTCGCAGGAGCATCAAGTACCATAAGGCCATTCTTAGCCTTATGCCTTTTGCCTGCATAATGGATTACCTGCTTTGCAGATGTGCCACTCTTTTTTCCATTTGAAGAAATATAGTAGTACTTGCACTCTTTTTCTCCGTCTTTGTCAATCTGGCGCTCTTCTTCGTTCTTTCGAACATTGAGCATCTGACATCTTCCGAAGATGTCGAGGTATTTAACTCCAATACCGCCCTTCCATATCTTGAGCCACCAGTTATCCTTGCTGCTCACATATGTCCCGGGGATGCCCTCAAAACTCTCTGAAGAAAGGTTCATTGCCTTTAAGGCAGCTCCAATCTCCTCGACATTTTCAGGCTTTGGTACGGTCTTGTACCCAAGTGCTTTGATTTCTTCTTCTGTGAATCCTCTTTTTAGCAAATCTTCCGTGTTTTTCTTTGATAATGAAAACTGCTTAAGAAGCTTTGTGTAGAAAAGATTTCTCTTATCCGCACTGGCCATCTTGACTTCCTTCTCCTCATCTGAAGAAACGGCAGCTTTTACTACTGACGGCTTATCCCCCATCTGAAGTCTATCCATGATCTGCCTGTAGGCTTCTTTATTATCGGAAAGCCCCATCTGGTCACGATAGAAGGTAAGGATGTTGCCGTGGTGATCGTCGTTTTTATTGCAACGAAACACGTTCTTTGAGAGCTTGAAATTAAGACTCTTCTTCTTTCCCATGCAGTAAGGGCATGGGATATAGATGCTATCTTTTCCCGATGGAACATGATAGCCCATCAGAGTAAGCACATCTCTTGTTTCGAATGGGAATCCGCCCATCTTCAGTCCTCCTTATGTTTTATAGTTATCTATGTAAACGCAAAAAAGCAGCTGCCAGGGGATGTCTGGCAACTGCTTTGTTTTTACGCTGTTTTCTTTTACGATATTATCATTATATACGCTGTTAGTGTATAAATCAAGTCAAATATCGTTTTAGACTCCAAGTCCTTTGTTTTCATCAAGCTTCAAGTCTTTTTCTCCTGCGAAAGGTTCATCCGCCTCAATACCCATTTCCTCAAAGTATCTCGATGGAATACTTTCTTTCTGCATTGATGAAAGATATGAAAGATATAGGATGTCCTTAGCTCTTGTGATGGCCACATAGAACATTCTTCTTTCTTCTTCTAGTTCTTCTTCAGTAACAGCTTTTACGTAAGGAGTTACCTTCTCATTGATATTGATGACAAATACGCATTTCCACTCAAGACCCTTTGAGCCGTGGAAAGTTGAAAGGCATACACCTTCTTTCTTTTTCTTGGAAGCTTCTTTGAGTCTTACTTCATAAGTCTCAATATATTCAAACCATTCTTTCATGGTCTTGAATTCTGAGGCTTCTGCAATGAGCTCATCCAGTACTTCGTAGTATTCATTCACATCTTTGTTAAGGTACTCTGCTGTCTTTTTAAGTCCTGACCGGTATTCCATTGGGCCCATGAGATAATTTAAGAACTCTTTTGGATTCTTTCTATCCTTCAAAGCTCTTATATCCCAGCACATATCCTTAAGCTTTTCTCTCGCAAATGGCTTTAAATTTGCATTGTCGGCCGCTTTTAAAAGCTTTACCTCATCGAAGTTTATATCAAGGAAAGCATCAGCAGGAAGATACCTTGAGGGTTTGTTCAAGATCTTTTGAAGATCTCCTCTTCTCTCTTGTCCGCTTGCTATCTGATAATATGCTTTTATATCACTAAATATGGGGTCCTGATGTATCGATGCTACCCTCTCTGTCATATAAAAAGGTATGTTTTCCTTGATAAAGATTGCAGCAAGAGGAAGTGATAGGTTGTTGGTCCTAAAAAGGATTGCAATATCATTATATTCTAGCTTCTTTTTAGAGACTGCATCCTTTATCTCTCTCACTATCTTCTTTGCCTGGTCAAACCCAGTCTCAGACTTTAAGGTGTATATTATTCCTTCTTCCTTGCGAAATGCCTTAAAATCCTTGGGAAACCTTGTTTTATTATTCTGAATGAGGTTATCCGCTATGGTGATTATCGATTCGCAGCTCCTGTAATTTGTATCAAGATCAATCCTTATACATTTTGGATAGGTTTTTTCAAAATCAAGCATTATCTTTGATTCTGCTGCTCTAAACCTGTAGATTGACTGGTCATCATCACCAACGATAAATATATTTCCTTCAGGGCCTGCTATCATATAACAGATATCTGCCTGGATTTTGTTCACATCCTGGAACTCATCGACAGTGACATATTTATATTTCTTCCAAAGCTTTTCAAGAAATGCCTTGTCAGAAACGAGCTTATCTCTGAAGACTATGAGCATATCATCAAAATCTATTTTATGGAGCTTTTCCTTATATGCTTCATAGCCCTTAAAAATATCAAGAAATGACTGCTTATCAATCTTTTCTGTCTGAAAAGCTTTGGCTGAAAGCTCTTTATTTTTCACAAAGGATATTCCCTCCATGGCTTCTTTTACCATATCCTCAACCTGCGCGGGAGCAGCTTTTCCTTTTAAATGATCCAGTATGTATATCCACTTTTCAGACTCTTTTATAATGTCGTCCTGAGTGTAGCCATACTCTGAACAAAGCTGCCTGTAGCAGAAAGCGTGAATAGTCGAGAACGGCATCTTAATGCCGCCTGATAACTTCTCAAATCTCTTCGCCATCTCTTCTGCCGCCGCCTTTGTAAATGTGATATTTATCATGGAATTTGGGTCTATTCCCCTATTTACCATGTTAAGCGCACGCTGGATGATGGTTGTTGTCTTTCCCGAGCCGGGACAGGCAACTACAAGTACCTGGCCATCTATGGCATATGCAGCTCTTTCCTGTTCTTTTGAAAGCATAATCTTTTTCCTTTCATATTGTTTACACTATAAATATTACACCTATAGTGTATTTTACGCAATCCCTTTTAAAAAATTAAGGCCTCCAATTGTGAGTCGGCCTTATATTTTACTTGTATATATTTCTGAACTGTAGAGGTTTTCATAAGGGCACCGTCCCTAAAATAGAATACTGCGGGGCAACCAACAATAATGATTGCCTTTTTATATTCCTTTAGAACACTGCCTATAACTCCGCCCCTGAACTGCTTTTAGCGTTTCTAATTTCATCTTTCTTTTCCTCCATTAAAAAAGAAACAGCCCCAAATACAATGGCAGCGCAAAGCTCGACAAAGTATTACTTGTGGCGAGCCTTTCCGCCCTATGGTTCGTTTCCCTGGTTTATCTGTACGAAAAAAAGAGCCATGACAAAATGTCATGACTCTAATGCTTTAACGGACTCTTGTTTTACGTTATGGTTATTATACTATCGGCATAACCTTTTTCAAGTATCAGTTGTCAATAATCTTACTTTCAAGGTCATCGAAATCATATTGGAGCTGTTCAAAGTTGCCAAAAGAATTTTTCTTCGATACCGGCTCCGAATAATCGTTTCTGATGGCTTTTATCAGATAAGCCACGATATCATCAACCTTATTTTTCTTTTTTTTCATAAGGTCATATTGTTTTTTTATCCTGTCAATATCATAGCCAGCCTCTTCCGCGATGGTCTTTAGATCCTTTATCTTTACTTTTTCATCGATATAATCGTTGATTTCGTCGATGACGTTTTCCTTCATCTCTTCTGTCATCTCGGGAGTTATGTCGATTATATCCTTCTTTTCCTTGCTCTTTAATCTTATAAAGAAACGGATTCCTATGATCTTTCCGCCTCTGCCAGCCTTTATCTCTTCATAGTCAAAAGAAAGGCTCGTCTTTTCTGCAAGTTCTTTTTGGGCTCTGTTAAGCGCATAGGTCTTGAGGTTAGATACCTTGGCGTACTTTCTTCCGTCCTTTTGCTCCTTGGCAAGTTCTTCAACCAAGTCGTAGTCTGGGTTGTCGCTCTGGATTACCTTCAGAATATCTTTGTCAATCGATGGATCTATAATGCCAAGCCGCAGCTTAAGATCTGTTAGGTTAATTTCAAGCACATAAGCTTTCTCATTATTCAGGTTCCTGCCGTTCTTATGGGCTACATAACTCTGCTTGTCATATTCAGCTTTAAGTATTTCATAAAGCCTGAATGAATATATGCTTTTAAGCCCCATTGTTTCCGATAGTGCATATGTCGTATAGTTTGACTTAAGACGATAAATATCATCGTTAACCTTGGTATTATATCTGATGATTAGAATGCCATCTTCAAAAGAACAGTCAGTAATGACGTTTATTGCTTCAACTTTTTCCGTTGCGTCATCTGCATATACAAGCCTGTAATCAAGAAGTGACGGCTTGCCTTTAAGCGGCTGGACAACTTCCTTTATCTGGTCATAGAAAGAACCGTTTTTTGCCCCAAAGATCATCCTGAGATCAGTACCATAGAGAGTGGAGCTTATAATACCTGTCTTTTCGTCTTTTTCTGCCTGCTGTATTCCAACAGCAAAGAGTTTTTGGGATAGCAAAGAGCCTTTACCTTTGGCATTTACAAGCGCATTGGATTTAGAATAGTACTTCCCTTCAAGTATTGTAAAATCTGGTTGACTGCTTTTGGCTTTTGCTGGCATTTTTTACCTCCAATCCTTCTGCTCTGATTATATGTCTCACGCAGTCCCAAGTCAATCCATTTTTCATACATCTTATTCCAATTTTGTGCATAGTTATTCCAATTTTCTAGCATCTTATTCCAATTTTCTAGCATCTAATTCCAATTTTCTGGCTATAAAAAATCAGTAAGATAATTTCTTTTGTCATTCCAATTTTCTGGACAAGTTCGTTCCAATTTTCTAGTCCAAATGCCCATTTTTCTATCCTGAAAACATCTGATAAAGTTCATAAAACCCAGTATTTATCTAGCCTTTGCACTTGCGGAATGATTATTCCAATTTTCTAGCCATAATCATTCCAATTTTCTAGCCATAATATATTTTTCGTTCCAATTTTCTAGGCTATTTAAAAATTTTTTATGTTTTAAAAATTTTGTCTTAACTAAATATTGTGTTTTGATTTTATCCAAGGCACATTTTGTGGATAGATAAAAAAATGGTATTTATCCATTCCAATTTTCTAGCCGAAAAAACTTTTTTCATTCCAATTTTCTATCCAAGTTAACTCTGGTTGCTCATAAAACCCATAAAAATAGCGGCTTCACAATCCTCAAAGCCGCCTCATTCCAGTATTATTCCATTTTTCTAGCCAAAACACCCATTTTTCTAGGTAAAACCGTCCATTTTTCTTACCTCTTATTCCAATTATCAAGACAATTTATTCCATTTTTCTAGCTGCAAAGCATTCCAATTTTCTAGCCGACTTATTCCAATTTTCTGTAAAACTTAATCCAGTTTTCTAGGAAACTTCTTCCAATTTTCTAGCTATAATAGCTCTTGAAAGCCGCATCATTACTGGCTTTTTGGTTGCCCTAAATAAAAAAAGAATTTTGTTGTTAACAAATAAAAGAAAACTACAACAGTCGCTGTTACTTCATATAAGGATTACTTTTAATATAATCAGCATATGCTTCCTCTGCTTTTGCAAAGCCTGTAAAGTCCATATATTCTGAGTGCATAGCTTTAGAATACCCGTCTATTAAATCAAGGTATTTTCTGGTAGATGACAGCTCCTGTTCAGCGTCTTTTTTTGATTTATACTCTACTCCGCACCAATCACTGATCCTTTCAGAGATGTCTTTTGTAAGTTCCCTTACAAGTTCTTCCGGTGATCTACTCATAGAAAGGAACCTTTGCCATTCACCTTCCTGCATCAGATATGCTCTGCTATATGTCAAAATAAATACATATGAGCCGTTTGAATTGTTGAAATATATAGCACAAGTCTGTTTTCTATACCATTCTATTATACCCTGAAGAACAGTTGTTGTAATCGGGGTATCTGTTTTGCAGTATAGTGACAGACTCGAAATATTCAGTTTATATTCCTTTTCAGATATAAATTCAAGCATTTTGATCCGATAATATCCCATCCATTTTAAGAGCGGCCTTTATCTCGTCCATTGACATGACTTCATATGCCTGGTCAAAATAATATTGTTTTAAAAATGCTTCCTTCTGCCTTTTGTTGAGCTTTGTTATCCCCTCTTTTTTTATTTCTTCCTCAAATATTTGTGCTAAGTTCATGAACTCTCCCCGATAATACCTGTGTTATTTGCCTTTAAAAGGCTTATTCCGTAGCTCTGATCATACCCAACTTTTTTACTGACGGCCTTGATTGCCAGACTGGCAGTATGAAACATGGAAGACTCTTTTACAAAGACAGTTGGTATGCCATAGCTGCTAAAACCCACATCATATCCTTCTTGTGATAGTTCTTTTACAAATTCGTCTTTACTCACGTTGTTTTACTCCTGTTGGTATGAACCTTGTTAAGTAGTACCTGTGCTTCCAAAGCCGCCTTCTCCGCGAGCTGTGCCATCAAGTGTATTCACTTCCTTAAATTCAACAGGAAGATATGGAATAATTACAAGCTGTGCTATACGGTCTCCATTTGCAACAAAGCGTTCTTCATCGGAATCGTTGTGAACTGCAATAATATATTCTCCACGATAATCGCTGTCACAAACGCCAACAGCATTTGCTGGTCTTAATCCTTGTTTGGTGGCAAGACCGGACCTTGCCAATATAGCTCCAAAATAACCATCAGGAATTGCAATGGACAACCCGGTTCCTATCTTAACTGTTCCATGGGGCGGGATTCTTATCCTGCGGTTTTCATAGGGGTGTCCTGTAATATGAGCATATAGGTCATACCCGGCTGCTTTCTCACTACCCCTTGTAGGGAGCTTTGCACTTTCTGATAGTTTCTTTACTTTTATCTGCATTGTTTCTGCGCCTTTCTGTTCTTATATCAGTGTCTACACTTTGGCTGCTATAAAATCTGTGTTAATAATCACATTGATATGCCCATATAAGCTGAAACAATCTTTATTGCAAACGCAAAAACAACAGTAAAGATTGTCATTCCAGTTAGTATTGATAATATTGACCTATAATTTATGCCGGAGCCTCTAAAATTGTGTTCTGAGCGTATATGCCCACTTTTGTCGCATCCTATATAGATATTATTATCTGTCGTATATGATTCCAGGCACTTTGAGTCGCATATGGGGCATGCGAACTTTTCATTATTGGCAGCCATCTTTTCTACATTTTCTTTCAATTCCATAATCGACTTCCTTTTACTGCGTCTCACCACCGGTTAGTGTGTCATAGATCCTGTACTGTCTGTCAGGGTGTTTTTTTGCATCCGCAGTTTCCTTTTGCTTTCTGAATGCCGTCCTCGCTTTTGCAATATCATTGAATCGACATTTTTTCCCGTTATAACTGCATGTATGCCATTGTGAGTTAGCGGTATTTCTCTTCTGAAGTACAAACATATTCTCTCCTTTCGTTAAAGAAACGGATTCATCATATAAATGTATGAGTACAGACTACTTGCCAACAACTTATTATTCAGCTCCGCTGCGGGTGGTGCAAATGCGGAAAGATATGTAAGGAGTATCATAAAAAACCACATCTTTATGACTGATATGAGGGAACCTGCAATAATGCCTAGTATTCTGTCGGGGATTGAAATAAGAAGGCCTCTTCCCAATACTTCAATCAGGATCTTTATTGCTATCCCTGACAGTGCATAGATGATGATGAAAGCTACAACATTTTTTGCAAGGTTACTCCTGTCCTGCTTAAGGTCATGTTTTATTTCAGCTGCAAGGTTGTTTTCAATATCAAAGAGTGTCTTCATGGAGTCGTCTTCATCATATTCAGGAAGTATCTGGCTCTCTCTTGTATAGTTCTTTATTATCTCTTCTGTGATGTACTTTGCTGATTCATAAGCTGGCTGGGAGATTTTTTCTGTAAAATCTCCCAGGACAAGGTTTCCTGTACCCGCAACGGATAAAGCAAGGATGAAGGCAATGAGGGGGCTTGCTATTGATAAAACGCCTCTTCTTGCACCTTCAATAGCAGCTTCAACGACAAGTATTATGATAAATAAGCATACAAGAGCCGGTGTTCCCATGTTTTTACTCCGTTACCGTGATTATCGTATCTTCATCATAGGATAGGTCGCCTGTTTCAGTCGTCACGGTATCTATCTCAGTGTCGGTATAGTGATATACCTTTACCATATAGTTTCCGCCATTTATGTAAGGTACGTTGCTGTAAAGGACCTTGTTCTTGGCCTCATGCTTAAGTTCCTGAGTGGTTCCATCGGGAAATACCAAAAGGGCATAAATCTCAGGATCTTTATCGGTTGAATTTACGCTTGTCTTGTATTTGACAACAAACTGCGTATTCTCCTGAGCTTCATCGAAGCTGAAATTATATGTTTCCTGTGTTATCTCCTGCTGATTTGCGCTTGAGACAATGTTAGCTTTTGTGATAGCTATATCCTTAGGCTGGATATATATATTCCATTTTCCTGCCATGGCTTCCAAAAGGCTTATCGTGATAAGTGACTTGGAATAATCAACATTAAGTGAGTACTCTGTGCCGTCAGGGCTTACTGCCTTACCGGTAATAGATTCGATATCGTTGATTGATGTAGAGTCATAGTTCAGATTGATGGTTACATTAGCCATTCTTACATCAAACTCCACAGAATATTTTTGAGCATAGGCATCTTCTGCCGAATATTCGTCAGAATAATAAGGCTCATTCATGCTTATATCGAGTTCATTGGTGCCCTTCTTATCAGCAATGTATTTAAACATTCCTGCGCCTTCGATATAGTAATAGCCACTTTTTGCATCTTCCGGGAGAGATAGCGCAAAATAACCGTTAGCGGTATTATCTGCATTGTTTATTTCATAGTATTCAAACTCCTGTAGTGCGAACATGTCAGCTTGAAGTTGTGATGATGCAAGCTTGGTGCCGGAATAGTATTCAAGGGTGTAAATGCCGTTTTCTTCAAGGCAGTCAAATATACCTGTATCATTTATCATGTTTTCGGATACTGGCTGACTGTTGATGCTGACAAGCTGAAGACTTGTAGAGTATGTTTTCTTCCTTAATGTCTTATAGACATTGCTATTTTCTGCAAGGTTTTGATCAGTGCTAAGATCCAGTGTCCCGGTGTCTTCGTTTTTTTTAAGTCCAAACATTCCAAGCGTATAACCGATAGTTTCATAGCGGATTATTTCAACCTTTTTAAAGGATGTGCTCTTCGTGGCAAGAGCGATTATCTCGCCTTTATATAGTGTGGGAACAGTCTCAAAATCGAGTCCTAGAAATACTGTCCTTTTATTTCTCCCTGACTTTATGCTTGTGACGTTGTGAGTCTGAGCTTTATATACCTGAACGAATTTTGTGCCGTTTTTAATGTAGTAGACATCATCTTTCAGCTCTTCTTTTGTCAGCTGTATCTGAGCATATTTGTTCTTTTTTCTCTCAATTATGTTGGTGCATCCTGTCAGAAGTGGTGTTATAAGGACGATGGCCAGCATAAGAGAAAGTATTTTATGAAATTGTCCTGATTTATGGTCTTTCTTTTTTAGCAACGTAAGTTCCTTTCAAGATCCTCTGAATGGTATTGGGGCTGCAACCGTATTTAACAGCCAGGTCTCTGATTGACGGGCCCTTGCTGTCCCATTGCGAAGTGGCTTTGTGGTCGAAGTCGTACTGACTTTTGATCTCCTCGCAGGTTGCTGCATCAAATTTGCTGCCACCTTCAGCACTGCTGTCGTAAAGGTGTCTGTTGCTCTTTTTAACCTTTAACAGGTCTTCAACGTCATATTCCGGTTCTGTGGTTCCTTTTTTACTGACAATTGAATACATCCTTGTCAGCTCGTCACCTGTGAAAAGCGAATATAAAAGCCTTTCGACGCATATTTTCTTATTTATATTCCCTCCATCTGGAGTTTTGGAAATCAAATTGACATAATGACTTCCTTTAATTCTTTTCTGCTTAAGTACATGGCCATTCTTGACATTTACGATCCTGCCGTTTCTGAATACTCTGTAGTTGCCGTAGTCAATATAGTCGGGGTACTGCATTTATTTTCTTCCTTTCGAGTTTCTTCTGTCTCTTCTTCTTGAGAGCAGTTCTCTCTTCATCTGATAGAGCTCCTGCTTCGTTCTTGCGCAGATGTACATTTCAACAACGTAGTCTGCAAAGATTATGAGTAAGATGACTCCAAGAAGAATTGCAATAAGCCTTGGGTCTGTCATCGTATTTTCAATTACTAATTTTTCGCTCTGTTCAAGTAACATATCTTCTCCTTACGGCTCTATGAGCTGTCCTGCAAACACCCTGTACTCTAGTTCAAGATTTATCGATTTCTTTATTTCATTGAGCTTTGATGGGTTATCTCCGACAAATTCCCTGATATAATCATCAGTGATAGAATCAAATTTTTCTGTGAACTGGCAACTCTTGAGTTCCAAAATAAGTTTTAGGATGTCATCATAATCCATGGCCCTTAGATATTCTTTTGATTCTTTGTCTGTCGGATAAAACTCAGTTTCAAGGTATTCTTTTAAAACAGAGCTGATGAAGGCATGATTTAAGGCTGTTCCTGTTGTCTGATTGAGCATCCCTTCAAGTATCTGAAATGCATTGGATAACTTATTTCTATTACCCATGTTGTGTCTTACTTCCACATAAGCATTAAAAAGGATTCCGGGAGATATCTCCTTTATAGCCTTGTTTACTTCTCTTTTTAAGATGGCAGTCTTTTTATTTATAAAAACAATGTCGTTGTCCCTAAGGACTGTCATCATAGGCTCTTTGCCGGGGGCAATCCTGATGTCATATTCTGATTGATTGTCTAAAATGTCTTCCAAGATATCACTGTAAATATCAACGATTATGTAATCGCCTTTGGCATATTCACCAATGACAAGAAGAGATACTTCTCTTCCATCTTCGTATTTGACTTCTTCGGCTTTGGCCCAGTCTTTTACTACCTTGTATAATTTCATTTTCTTCTTTTTACACCTCCGAAACAATAAATACACAGGTCGTATCTGTCACTATATTACACCTTTAACCCAATTAAAGCAATAACAAAATATACCAATGGCGTATTTTTAGGCGCGCACATGACGCCTATTTTTCATACACATTTGTGTTTTATATGTTACAATATAAGCAATGAAACAAAAATGTGTATAGTATACCATAAACACATAAATTGTCAGTGTTTCGGGATTGAAAAAAGGATAGATATGAAGAAATATAATAACACTAAAGAGCGAGTTCCCTTTTATTACAGATATTTTGGTAGGCTTGTGGATGATGGTATAGAAAAAGTGCATTCCAAGGATGTTGCCTTAGAGTTGGGTTTTAAATCGGCCAACAGCATTGTGAGAGACTTTAGCCTTTTTATTGAAAATGCGGGAAATATAAAATATGGTTATAACAATACCTTTATGTACAATAAATTCAAAGAATTGATGAATATTGGAAATGGTGTAAATGTTGCTGTTGTTGGAGAAAGCCTCCCGCTTTTTAATGCTAAAGAATGTGACAGGCGAGGATTTCATATAATCGGCATTTTAGATAAGATAGATGCAGAACTGATAGAGGCCCATGAGATAAAAGCGCTTATTCTGACAAATAAAGATGCGTTGGCAGATCTCGGAAAAGTCTCAGGTATGGTAAAGGTAATAATCAACTTCACGGGTAAAGAGATAGATGATGCCGGCATGGATTTTTATGTGGTAAATGTTGATATCCTAGAGCTTCTTTCAAGCGCCTGGTATTTAAAAGATAAGCAGAATACTGAATAATGTAAGAAGGACCATCCGGTTGTGGATAGTCCTTCTTTAAATGTAGATATTATTTTGGGTGATAGCAAGATTCTAATATACTTGCTGCCATGTCCTGTTGCCTCCTGTAACAAGTGTTATCGTGCTGCCGTTATATGTCACAAATGACTCACCATTTTTCTCTGCTTGGATTATTGCAAGTTTTTCATCATCACTGCCACATACGTTGATATTGGTGTGACTTCCTGTGACAAAGTATATGTGGTTTCCAACATGATACGTATATAATCTTTCAGAATCACCAAGCTGATCCTGAAGCATAAGGATGTTGGTGCGGTTGTTCTGTATGTCATCGGTATCTATGATGACAGATGCTCTGCCATCCTCAAACTCTACCAAAAGCTTGCCCTTAGAATTGATGGTGGCGCTAAGTTCGGAGGGTGCTTCAACCTGAGTTATAGCCTGCGCCACAGGAATAGCTGTAGGATAACTTGCTGTGATTGTCACGTCTTCGTCAGGCATTGTAAATATCAAAAGAATGTATCTGTTATGAGCAGAGTCGATAGCATATCTTGTAAGGAAAAATGTATTATCTCCGGTATAAGCTGCGGCATTTTCTATAAATGTGAAAGAACCACTGCTCTTTGCTATAGTAATGCTGCTATCGTCAATATAATGTCCGTTTTTCGCATAAGGCACTGCATATACAACGAGGTCTCCTGCTCTTTTTGTGACAGTTTCTGTACCAGCGCTTCCGGCATCAAGCGTGATGGTCTTATTGTAAGTTGAACCACTGCTTAAGAACGGATTTGCGGAATAAACGATACTGTCGCCCACTCCATCTTTTACATAAGAGCTGATATCTGATGTAAGGGTACTTAAAGTAATCCCTTCAACCGGCATGTAAATATTACTTACCTGCCAGAGTGAGCCTATAAGGCTTTCATCGTCATTGCTGCGTCTTAAGTTATTTGAAGTATTGTTCCCATAAGCAGTAGCTTCCTCATACACGGCCTTGATATTGACATTTCTTGCAGGCATATAAAATCCAAGGATTGCCTTACCTTCAGAAGTATTAACATTTCTGTACGTATACTTGGGAAGTCCGTCTGTAGCTCCGCTCGTCAGATTTTCCCATCCCTTTAGGAGATAAGTCTTTGTACCATCACTAGTCTGTATCTGCAAATTCTGTGATAGCTCAACATACGTGCCCTCTAATTTTGTCCCGAGCGAAGTGGGACTTGATGCAGCAGAACCGCCTATCTGTGCATACACATTGACTTCATATTCTGTTGCATCTGCAAATACTGGCGTTGCCTTGAAGAATACCCCTATAATAAGGTACACAGCAAGAAGCGTTGCAATAAAAATTGTAATTTCTTTTGCAATACTTTTCATATTGATTTTCATAAAACATAAACCTCCAATACCTGAATTACTTATGACTGCTGGGAATATTCATAGTTACAGTTGTCTTGCCACTTGAATCGGTTGAAATTTTGTATGATGGAAGTGTATCACTGAGTTCTCCCATACTATTTATTGTATAAGCCTGTAAAGAGTCTATTTTGTTAGCAAGTGAAGTATTGTAGTTAGAAATAAGATTTTTTAATTCAGTCTCCTTAACTCCCAGTGCATTTGAAAGATCTTTAATCTTTGCATCATTACTTGATGCATTAGATGAGATTAGGGCCGTGAGCTGTTCCACCGAAACTCCAAGCTTATCCGATAGTTCTTTGAGTTTTGAACTGTTTGATGTTTCGTAAGCTGATAAGAATTGCTTTACATCATCTTCTGACATGCCGTACTTTTTGACTACATCGTAGATATCTGAATAGGAGTAATTATTCATAGTCTGCATCAGCTTTTGAAGTTCAGCCGTCTGCTTGGTCAGGGTATCTATCTGTGTCTGATACTTATCGATTAGTGCACTGTTGTCTTTCAGGGTTTCACTAAGCTGCGCTTTTACAATGTCATTTGCAAGCTGGTTTATTGTTTCCGATGCTACTGTGGTGAATTCTGATTCGAGGTATGTTTGTACTTGGTCCATAAGACTCTTTAGCTGCTCATCTGTGAGGTTTTCAACATCCATGGTCCCGATAGAATCATTAAGGTCTTTGCTTATCTGAGCTGCGATCCTGCCCATTTCAGCCTCAGATACACTTAACTCTGAACCAGAAAGTGCATCGAGAACGTACCTTTTCGTTGCGTAGTTGTCTCTGTAATAAGTGTTCGTAAATAAGAAGACAATAAATACTATCGCAAAGGCAGCGCCTATGCTTGAAAGCGTCACAATGAGTTTTTTGTTTTTCCTTGCTCTAGCTGTGCTTCTTGCCATTTTAAGTTCCTCCTACATGGTAATATGCCGAGTAATGCTCTGTTTCTGTACCTACTTCTCCGTCGCCGAATTTAAGGACATATTCCTTGCATCCATTTGGAACGGCGTAAAAGACCTTTATATTTTTCAGGGTCTTGCTGGATGAATCATCTTCTATATCGTAATCGACATAGTATGTTCTTTGCGGGGCAGGAACGCCTCTGTACTTTAAAACGCTTCCATCGACTCCGAGCATCCTAACGTCGAGCTCATGTTCCGAGGATGCTTCTGCATAAATGATGTCATATTCAGCAACCTGCCATGAATAACCAGGAGGTGCCTCGAAATAGTCATATCTGGCGGTAGAGGAAGCTTGTTGTTTTACTATGTCAACTGCATCATTTCCGGTGTAAACTGCTTTGAGATGAACAACAGGATATTTGAGCGAACCATCCGAGTCGGAATTTACCATTATGCCATAGTTGCCGGTCTTTAAAAGAGAATAGATGTCTGAGCTGTAGACTTGTTCTTTAGTAAGGTCACGTTCTCTTTGATTGGTACGTATCTTTTCATCACTCGCTGTAGAAGCGGCAACGACCGCACTCTCTTCAGCGACTGGTTCTGTAGTGGCTGGCTCTGTTGTTTTAGGCTCGTCTTCTGCAATTGTGCTTTCTAGCTCAAACTGGGGATCTTCAGGTGTTCCTTCTATTGCGGTTGCAGCTTCAGCAGCTTCCTCTACTTCTTCAGGTTTTGTAAGCTCAAGGATTACTTCGTCTTCTTCTGTATCAGGTTCTGATACTTCAATGGTGTCTGGGGCTTCTTCCGTTTCCTCTACGGGTTCGATGCTCCTATCTGTTTCAGGGCTAGAGACTTCATCTGCTGTATCTCCGATGGCTTCAAGGTCGTTTATCACCACGTCATAATCCGGGGCATTGGTCTGGATTACGTTTTCACCGTGCGTAGCTTTCATGGAACTTACTACTTTGTCAATAACGGCAAGCTGTTCTTTAGAGATTTCTGATAAACTGCTACCTTTTACTCCTGCAAGTACGCTCCATTCATTTGTTCCGTCTTCTATTACTGCAAGGCGGCCAACATAATCGCCGTAAAGCTCTGTTGTAATCGATACATTTTCTGCCACATCGCCGATAAGCTTATATACGCTATCCTCTGTGGATTCCGTATAGCTGAATTTCTTGCCAAGCTTGGAGCACATAGAGTCAATAACGCTTGAGGAAGATAAAGCATTCTCTTTTATTTCCGTTCCTGAGAAGTTATAGCTTGTGCCTTTATTTGCAAGGATAACAAGCTCATCCATGCAGAAGAACATATACTCATCTTCACCATTTGCATAAGAGTAGATACCATCGGATGTAAATTCCTGGTCATTGGCGATTCGTGTTACTGCGGTAGCCTTATTTGAAAAGCTCTGGGGGATTTCAAAGGTTATCCCATCAACACTTGATACTGTCGTATAGCCTTCGCCGCCCTCTTTGTAAGATGCAGCCTTTTTGCTTCCGCAAGCTGTAAGCATCATAGCGGCACTCATTATGATACATATTGTTTTAAGGGGTTTCTTTCTCATAATCTCCTTTTATTGTATTACAACAATTTCCCTAAAGGTGTATTTAATATAGGATAAATATACCGCACCCATATCATTTTTTCAAGTGCCTACAATAGAGAAAACGCCTAAAGCATATATGATGCCAAAGGCGTTTTGTATAACTTTATGTTAATCCAGATTTGGATATGTGCTGGGTACTGTTACGGTGACTGAATTTATTGCGCTGTTGGTCTCATATGTCGGCGCGGCAGACTTATCGAGCTTCTTTTCCTGAAGCTCTGCGATAAGAGCTTCTATATTGGTATTAAGCCTGTCCATTTCAGCCAACAGCTCCTGTTTGTTTTTTGCGTCTTCCGCAGAAAGGGCGTCCGCAGTCTGATTAAGACTATCATTCAAGTCGCTGGCAGTCTGATTAAGGTCGGTGATTGTCTGATTTATCTTCTCATTAAGGGTATTGTTTGAACTGTCAATCTTGTTGTTCAAATTTGTATTGGCCTCATCAAGTTGTGATGTAAGCGTACTGTTTGAATTATCAATCTTTGCATTTAAAGCTGTATTGGCCTCATTAAGTTTTGTCGTTAGGCTTGTATTTGCCGCCTGCATAAGGCCGATAAGATATTGCTTGTCTGCATTATCAGAAGCCTGAAGAGATGAAATAGCGCTGTCTACAGCCTGCTTTCTTGCATCTATCTCGGCTTTTAGGCTTGTTGCAAGCCCAGAGTCAAGGCTTGAAATCGAACCATTAAGCGTTGTCTCAGCTTCTTCAAGTGCTGCTCTTACGCTTTCAAGTTCAGCCAGGATATCTTCATCAGAACTTAAGGTGTTGCTCTGCAATTTATTTAGGGCTTCACTAAATGAATCTGAAGCCTTTTCAATAGAAGAAGTAAGCTCATTCTTATTAGATGTCTGTGCTCCAGAGAGGGAGTTGATCTGCGCTTGAAGGTCATTGTCTTTCTGCTTTAACTTGGCAATCTCGTTATTATAAGTATTCTGAATTTCAGCTATTTTGTTCTGGGTACTGTTCTGTATTTCCTTTATGCTTGCAAGGGTGTTCTGAACGGATGTATAAAGGTTCTTTGTTTCATACACCTGGCTCTCAAGTTGTTTTGTGTAATTCTGAAGCTCCTCAAGCACTATAACCTTCACGGAAGCAGCGATATCATTGGCTTCTTGGTCAGTGTATTGCTGATAGTACTGTTTTACTATGTCGTTTATATCAGTCATAAGCTGATCCACTACAAGATCTTTAAGCTCATTCTTATATTCAGTAGAAATCTGACTGATGACAAGGGAGGCAACGGTATCTGCAAGCTCACCAGTTATTTCTTCATCTGTCTTATTTGATATGGTCCCGGTTGTAGCCTCGGCGGAGTAGTTTGGTGCGTTATAAGGAGCCTCATTTATTATCTTTGTTGTGATCTCCTTACTCAGCGCTTCATTAAGGTCTGACTGCAATGCTCTTACAGATAAAAGCTGCGCACTATATATAATGAACTGCATCAGCAGTATTCCAACTATCAGAATGCCTATAAACAATTCTTTTTTCGACATCCTCATCTTCCTGATCTTCATTTCTTAACTCCTTTCTTCACCTTTTTCTTTGTGTTGGCAAATTCAAATTCCACTTTTCCTTTATTAAGTTTAAGTTTTGCTGCAAAAAGAGTCCCTTTATTTGAGACAAAACCTTGCAGCTCTTCTGTGTGTCCATTTGTAATAAGAGCCACGGCATCTTCTCTTGTGATGTGCTTCTGGCTTATGGTTTCTTTTACGGTTATTACGTCCTTGCCATCATATAACAGATATGCAGATAAATTATTACCGGTGTCCTTTTCTTTAAATCCGTCGATAGGCCCTATGACCATATCCGTAAAGAGTTTTGACATTTCATCTTCTGTGATGAGTCTTCCATAGGATGTATGGTAGAATTTCTTGCCGCATGCGCATGAGTAGGCGTATTCATCTTTAACCATGGGCTTCCCGCACTTAGGACACATAAGGGATGTGCTTTCTGTATCTCTGATAAACTGTACCTGGCCGTCTACAAGGCCAAGGGCGGAGCTGAACGGCTTCGCATTTTTTGATGTAAAGCCTTCGAGTACAGCTGTCTTTCCTCCAGATAAAAGGGTTTTCACCTCTTCATCAGAGAATGACCTTCCTGCTATCGTCTTAGAGAATGCAAACTTGCACGCCTTTTTATCGCTTTTTGAATATTTGCTGCATATATAAGCTTTTTCCGTCTCATAAACCGTTTCTCCACATACAGGGCATTTACCAGCTTCGGTTCTCTGGGTTACTGGTCTTTCCTTTGCAGATTTGCTCTTTATGGTGTCAACGGTCTTGACCACAAAACTGTATAGTTTTGTCTTATATGACTCAGGTGTTATCTCGCCATTTTCTATGGAAGCAAGGCCTTTTTCCCAACTTGCTGTCATCTTGGGAGATAACAATGATGGTACATTGTCCCTTACTATGAAGTAGACTTCATATCCTATTGCGGTAGGAGTAAGAACCTGGGTTTTCTTATCAAGCCCTATATACCCCAGAGATATGAGCTTTTTGATAACTTCAGCTCTTGTTGCCGAAGTTCCGATGCCGCTCCCTTTTATCTGCGCCCTGAGTTCTTCATCTTCTATGAGCTGACCAGCATTTTCCATTGCAAGGATGATAGAACCTGAAGTATATCTCTTTGGAGGTTTTGTCTGTCCTGCATTAAGCTTATATTCCGAAGAAATTTTCTCCCCGGTTGTAAGCTTGGCAATCACAGGAGAGGCATCTTCGTTGTCGTCATCATCTTTTCCAAGTACCTTGAGATATCCGGGAGAAGTAAGTACCTTTTGATTTACATAAAACATTTCTCCTGATGAATGTGAAAGCTCCACTGAAGACTTTGCGTATTCAGCCGCCGGATAAAAGATTGAAAGAAATCTTTTGCAGATAAGCGTATAAACTTTTTTTTCAAGGTCTGATAATTCGTCACCAAACTGCCCTGTTGGGATGATGGCATAGTGGTCAGTTATCTTTGAGTCATCAGTGTAGCGCTTTTTATCAATCCCTATCTGCCAATCGTTTCCAAGGATTTCCTCTGCATAATCCGAAACATCGTCATAATCCATTAACCCTTCGAGGTTTTTATCTATCTCTTTTGCAACTGCGCTGGATAATACCCTTGCATCAGTTCTAGGATAAGTTGTCATCTTCTTTTCATAAAGAGACTGTGCCACTTCAAGAGTCTTGTCGGGACTTATCTTGAATTTTTTTGAGCATTCGTTCTGAAGCTCTGCCAGATTGTAAAGAAGTGGTGCGTTTTTCTTTTCAGGTTTATTGTCTACAGCCTTTACGGTAAGGGTCGGGTCATTATTAAGCATGGTTATAAGAGTGTCCGCATCCTCCTTTGATTTAAAACCGCTCTCATCGTATAACTTATCCTTATATTTACCGTTTTTTTCCGTCTTCCAGTGAGCTGTAAATAGCTCTCCTTCTGCGCCGCACAGGGCATCAATCTTATAAAAGTCGGTAGGTTTGAATTTCTTTATAGCCTCTTCCCTATCTATAATCATTCCCTGTACGCAGGTCATTACACGCCCTACCGTAATGGGAACATATTTAGTTGAATTTATCTTCTGATTAAACTCATATCCAAACTTACAGGAAAGGGCACGGCAGAAATTGATTCCCATGGAATAATCTTCTATGGCTCGCATATAAGCTGCCTTTGAAAGGTTGTCGTAAACGCTCTCCGGCTTTGCCTCTCTTATGCCTCTTTTAATCTCATCTTCTGTCTGTGAATCTATCCATACTCTGAGGATCTTCTTTTTGCCTTCAACGCCTGCCTGATTAAATACAAGCCTCTGGATATATTCTCCTTCTCGTCCAGAGTCTCCCGCATTATAGATAACATCAACATCCTTGCGTTTAAGGAGCGATTCTACAATTTTATACTGAGTTCTTACATCTTTGATAACTTCATACTTATATTCTGATGGCAAGAAGGGCAGGTCTGCCAGATTCCATTTTCCATACTTCTCGTCATATGCCTGAGGGTATGAAAGTGATATAAGGTGCCCTACACACCATGTAATTATCCATTCGTTATTTTCTATATATCCATCGTTTCGCCCGAATACTTTAAGCGCCTGGGCAAACTGCTGTGCTACCGATGGTTTTTCAGTAATCAGAAGTTTCACCAATAGTCTCCTTTCATTCTCACAAATACACATATGGCGTACTTTGAGTATAATATATTACATTATTGCTGTTTTTTCAATAACAAAAAGCGTCTGCAATACGCAGACGCTTAACTAATCTCATATATATCAGTCGTTATATTTCTCAAAAAGTTTGCTGCTTGGAAAGCTTTCAAAAGAACTGGACTCATAAGGATCTATCTGAGCTGTTTTGCTTCTTTTTATTTTCGGCTTTTCTCTTAAGACTATTGCGTCAGGAACAATACTCCCCATCTGGGTTGCGGACTCTTTAAGAACCTCTTCGGATTCTCTCCTGCTGCTATTGATAACAGCTCTTACATAGTCGTCATTTATCAGAATCTCCAAGGTTTTTCCTATGGAAAGACTTTCTTTTCCCTCTCTTTCTCCATAATAGCGCATAAGGTCATCAAGTTTTAAGGCGGTTTCTTTCGTCAACCTAAAGCACTTGGACACAGTTCTGCCGTCTTCCACGGCGGGTCTTCCAGGACCTCTTACTTTGTTGTTTTCTGTGTCTGTATTATTAGCCATTTTCATTTCTCCTTTGCCTTATCATTATAAGGATTGATTTTTATTTTTGCAATACATTTATTCTTGCTCAAAGTGAGTATCATAGATTACTGATCCACTGTGGACTCCTTATGATAACTCCTTCAAGTGCCTTTTCCGACTTTGCTCTTTCTGAAGCACTATCATCAATGTAATACATCCTCATCTCGCGAGGGAAGATTTTTCTGTAGGCTTCAAGCACGGATGCTTTGTCTACATCGACACTCACACCGATATAATCGGAAATTTCAAGCTCAGGACAATTCCTTTGAATCCATATTTTTTTCGCTGCCACCATGAATGTTGACGCCGACGTAATAAGATATATCTGCGCCTTGTCATCTGTCTGTTTTTGATGGAGCCACGCTACCAAAGCACTGTTTACGCAGCTATCTTTATAGGCATGTTTTGCGATGTGCTCAGGCGGAGATGTTATGAAATGTCTTGAGCTGATCCTGTGCGGATGAAGGCACAGAGTATCATCAAAATCTACGAAAATCTTATCATACATATCTTAGCCTCCTATCGACCTCATCATCATGAATGCTGATGATATAGTTTTTTTGTCTGTGTGTTCGTGAGGAACATCCTTTTTTATCGCTTTTATCTCTGCTGGTTCTAGTGCGGGCTTGTTCTGCGGCTTCGCATCTATAGCTTTTGTTTCTTGGGGCTCCGTCTTTATTTCCAACTGCGTAATGTTTGGCGCATGTAACGCTGTATCTAAATATCTTTTAAGCTCCAGATATTCTGAGACAGATATTGTGGCAATAGGCCGCCCTGTCGCTTCGGAATATTCAGTTAATAGCTGCTTTATATCATTCATGTCTCCCACCTGTAATAATATCCATCCGGCGCTAGTTTTTGATCGTTGCAGTGGTTTATCACCGTTTGGAGATGCATGAAGCCTTTCCTTGCGGCTGCTGTAGCTGATGGAAAGAATTCTATTACTTCACCCGACTCTTCAAGCTTTGATACTGGCCTTCGCCTCCCTTTGAAACCGTGGATTCTTCCAAGTTCTTTTCTTGAATAGAGAACAAGGTTTTCGGGAACATTGTCTGTATGAAGGCCGTTTTTGTGAACTACTGAATAGCCATCTGGGATAGGTCCTGTAAACGCTTCATAAACAAGCCTTGCAACAATAAGGTCTTTGCTTTTTTTTCGACCCCGACTATACTTGATTTTGTACTGGTTCTTTAACCTGTTAGTACCGCCATTTGCCCATTTACATAAGACTTTGTAAGTACCATCCTTGTAGAAAAGTCTTATATTTCCCATGTTTGAAGCCTGCAAGTTATCGTAGCCAGGTATGTTTCTCCAAATTTCTTTAACTCTCTTTGGCATGGCGTGCACCTTAACTTGCTTTCTTGTCTGTCTTTTTTGTTTCCTTTGGAGCATCAGATATGGAAATTTCTTTACCTACCCCAGGGTCCTGAGCACACATGATGCGCAAGAATCCAAGTACATTGCAGTATTCAGGGGTGGGAAGAACAATGATATTGGAAAAAACACTCTTAAGCTCTGCCTCAATATCCTTTGAGGTTCCGCCTATTGCGATAACTTTCATAAGGTCAAGAGACCATTTTCTTGAGTTGCACTGCCTCTTTACTTCTTTTGCATGATTTAAAAGGACTCTCTTTATTACATCCCTTGACTCTTCTGCCTGCTCTTCTGAAAGACCATACTCCATGGGGAGCACTCTGTCTGTACTCTTAAGAACATTAGCAGCGATCATTTCCTCAGTAGGTACTATGTGAGATGAAAGCTCCTGTGATAGTTCCTGGATAAGAAGTGCGCCGCCAAGGTCGGCTGTAATTGACTTATCCATGATAAGCTCTGTTCCCTGCCAGTAGGTAGCATTGAGGTTAAGGTTTCCAATGTCTATAACGCCGGTAATGGAAGTGGGTTCGATTGAGTTATACATCTCATCAGAGAACAATGCTCCAATTGACTCGGGGAATACGTACCTTCTTCCGATGGTAAATGTCTTTGAGACAACCTCAGAGCGGGAATCTTTCTTGATCTTAACTGTTACCTTGCCCTGCGGGAGAATATAGTCCTTAAAATCCATCCTCTTTGTCACATTGGCCCATTCGTTTGCGGGCAGCCCGATCGCGACATTGATAGTGTCATTCTCGTTAGATGATGCAAGCATTCCAAGAACCGTGAGAACACAGATCCTGTGCGTGTCTGTTTTCTTATCGGTAATAAGCTCTGCGCCCTGTCCTCTTGCACCGTTGCCAACCTTGTACTGCTTGCCGTCAATCTCTACCACATAGGTGTTCTTCTCAATGGCATCATCCCTAAAATCGCCGTCAGACACCTTGGTCCTTATGCTGAACTTCTTCACAAGGTCTCTTTCCTTGCTGTATTCAGCTACTTTTGTTGCAAATTTTCCGCTGTCTATTGAAATGTATCTTTCCATTCTTTCTCTCCTTTTATACCATAAATGTTTTCGGTGATATCTCTTTACCCTTGGTCACGTCTATGTATGCCCGTTCAAGGAAGTCGTCCAGTATGTACTTTGTTGCAACATAGTATTCATGACAGTAGTAATAGTACGACAACGCTATGGATTTATATTTGAACAAATCTCTTGCGTTCTTGATGTGGTATATCTGACACGCTTCTCTGGGCTCCTCTTCTTCGTCGTCTTCATCGTCAAGCGTATAATCATAAAGCTCGTCGTATAAGTCTCCATCATCAAGCTCGTATTCCGTGACATCTTTTGTCCAGTGCTCTATAGGATGTCTGTGTTTTGAGTTTTTATCCTCTGACAGGAGTTTTTTCAGGATATTATCTTCCGGTATTTCCTCGCCATCGTTGACGTGTGCGTTAAATAACTCAATAAACTCAGAACGCATCTTATCCATATCTTCAAAACCGAACTGTTTCTTATTTGATATGATAATCGCAAGGCACATATCCATATCAAGTATCAGCGGATTAAATATAGGGCATTCGTCAGGAACGATGCCGCTTTCATACATGGCATCAATAAAGCCGGTGCTGACTGACTGTCCGTGCTCAACCTTTTCAAGTTCATCTTTTACGGCTTTGTAGAGCTTTGGGCTGTGCTTTTTAAATATCACTCCCGCCGTAGCGTCTTCTAACTGGTATATCTTCATATCTCTCATCCCCCATTAACAAGTGATCTATATCCTTCATATTGCCAAAGGCCTATATTGTTTTCTTCTGCCTCTTTAATAAGTGATTCAAATTCTGAGGCATATCTTGTGTTTGGCTCGATAGTCATTAGCCTGCAATACCCGTTCTTTGCGATTATGGCATTGACCATGAAATTAAGGTCTGATGTATCATCGCGCAGCCACACATAGGCAAGAAGCCTTGAGTATTTATCATACATTTCTGTGTCGGTCTCGATATAAACTGTGTCTACATCCCTTAAGAGCTCTTTGGTGTATGTGCTTGCCTCCCCGCCATACTCATTATTCTTGCTCTCGTCTGTGTTCACAGACTCAGGAGTATCTATGCCGATAAGCCTTATCCGATATTCAAAACCATCCTCTCCAAGTGTAACAATCGTATCGCCATCAGTTACGCTTACAAGCGTCATCTTTTCAAGCGTTGACTCTTTTTTGCCTTTTTCTTTTGACTTTTCAGAATTATCATCGGCTACAGCTTCCTCGGCAAGTTCCGCAGCCTTATCGATCAGGAAGTTGGTAACGTCCTTTGCTATTTCCTTGGTGTCGCCGTTTTCTATTCCTTTGTTATATTTCTCGGTAATCTCATCTGTCTTTTTGTCTATATTAGAGCCTATGCTCTTTGAGTTGGTTCCAAGATCCTCGTCAATTGCCTGCGCTATCCTTTCGGCAGAGCAGCCGCAGGTAAGCATGGCTATTGTCAAAATTATAGGCAGGAGTTTCTTTCTCATTCTTTTCCCTCCTCGATATCCCCGTCTTTCCCGGCCATTTCAAGCCAGTGTACGAACAGGCTCATGTGAGCATCCTTCCATGCCTCAAGGTCTGCGTTGGTCTTAAATCCAAGCGTGATAAATGCCATGCCTGTATTATCGCCGGGGAGTTTGTGATGATAAAAAGTTCCGGCCGCTCTGGTATTTATCTCAAGAGCTTCTTTTAGGGGCATCCAGTGAGTATGCGGCGTGTAACCATCGCATGCCCATGTTTTTAATGTCTGATTGTCCAGGTCCCTGCCGTAAGTTTCATTGTCTTCGTTATGGCAGACAAATGAATTATGGCTTTTTTCGAAGGTGCAGAATCTGCAAAGAGCACAGATATTTTCTGTCATATTATATCCTTTTTAGTTCATTAAATTTTTAATACACTTACAGTGTATACTATTTGGGTATTTTATGCAATACATTTATTACATAAAATGTTGGTTTGTATTTTTGCGCAAAAAAAGACTGCCCTCTTCCGCAAAGGAAAAGAACAGTCTAATTTTACTTATGCTACAAGATATATCTTAATGGGCCTTGAGAGGTCTGCTATATCTTCGGTCATGCGCTTTTGGGCGGATGACTTCTGTTCGGGAATAAAACTTCCTTCAGAAATCTCATGTGTTCCCATTACGCAGTTCTTGCTCTCTACAAAGTGTTTCCACTCTTTGTAGACTCTGAGCTTATCCTGAAGGTCGTTATCCGACGCTACAAGCTGCGATGTGTAAAAATATCTCTTTGTGTCTTTCTCAAAAAATCCAATAGTGCATCTACGACTTTCTTTGTTTTTCTTGCGTATATCACGCTTTATCATATCTTCCGCTTCCTTGACTCTGCCTTCAACTACAAGACATCCAAGGTCATGCGCAAGCTGTGAATACATTGGCGCATATACTCTGCCGTTAACCCAAAATATGCTCTGCTCGGGGGCGTATCTATACACTCTGAATGTGATCTTCATTTGTTTCCTCCTTATAAGCATCCTCCAAATATTCCAGGAATTCTTCATCATTAGGCTCATGGTAATAGTGATTACCTTTGTTGAAATACCAGTTGATGAACTCCGCGGGAGTTTCGGGGATTATCTTATTGTTTTCATCTGCCTCTACAAGCTTTGCAAGAGTCTCATTTAAAGCCTCAAACTGTTCTGAAGAAAGCATTTCTTTTATCTTCTTGTAAATATCGGCTCCAAGGATTGCAAGCGTTCTGTGGGCCCTACGGTCCGCAAGTTCTTCTTCGGTGTATAAATCCCACGTCTTATCACCGTAATGATATGTGATATTCTGAAGAAATGCGTCGCACCCGGACTGCTTGTTTACATACCAGCATTCTCTTGGTGAAAGGTCTCTGCTCATGCTTAGGCCTCCTCAATGAAATTTCCGTTGATGTCCTGAGTATAAAGATACTTGTGGTCAAGGACTTCCACTTCTGCGTTGGGGTATAAGTATTCTGCTCTATCCTTTGCCTCTTCGAGAGTGTCAGCTTCTACTTCAACATAAGCTCTTGCTTCTACTGCGAAGCCTACTACATATTTTGCCATTATATTTTCCTCTTATATTAAAAAAGACACTCCCCCACGCACGGGTTGTGTCTAAAATGCCCCTGTGCGTGTCGGGCGTATCTATTTACTTTAATATATGGCTTATTCGCATCTATCAGCGTCAGCTGTAGATGCGATCACCTCCTTCCCATTTGCCAATGCAAGGCTGTTAGCCTTTTCAACTGCATCTGCCAAACGGTTTATAGCCTTGGTCAGTTCCGGAAGCTGAGATTCGAAGAATCTCTTTCCCATAACAGTCTGATAGAACTCTACCATCATGCCACCTCCTTATCTATGAGAGCTGCAAGATCCTTGTCGCTCATTGAAAAGAATGCATGATCATCTACATAGTAGAAGATATCATCATCAATGGCCTGCGCCATTTCTGACACATAGTCATCATCAACGATGAGCACATCCTCAAAAGACTCATAGGAGACGGTCACGTCTCCGTTTTTGGGAGTTGTGATATATCTGGTATAGTAGTCCTTTTTATCAAACTGGACGGACTCAAAAGTGATCTTAGGTATTGCCATAATCATCCCTCCTTATGCAACTGCGGGAAAAAATTCTCTGTTCTTCTCCTGTGCATACTTTGTATAGTTGTCGAACTCTTCAGTTACAAACTTTTCCCTAAGGCCCATGAGAACGTCATCGAGTGCATCAACATCAAATGAATTCTCCGCCTTGCGGATAAGGTCAAGCCTTGTCTTCTTCAGAGAGTAAGCTTTCTTTACGAAGTTCTTACCTTCTTCATCATTGAAAAACAAAAGATTGCCGGATATAACTGAGAGTACGTATTCTTCTTCCATGGGAGCCACCTCTGCTATAAGGTTTCCCTCTTGTTCTTCCATAGTTTTAATAGATGTGGCAAGCCTGTTAAAAGCACTTTTGTACTTATCAGGGATTGCCCCATTAACTTCTATGGCTGCTCTATTTCTTTCCAGCTTGTCCTTAGAGGCCGAAATCTCGGCCCTTAAGGATTTAAGCTGAACGTAGCGGACTTCTAAGTCTTCACGACCTATCATACGTTTGCCCTCCTGTCGTATGCTGCATAGTCTGCATAAAGGTATCTTGCAACCTTCTCCTGAAGATCGATCATCTGAGAAAGGTTGAGGTCTCCGGCCATATCACCTGCGCACTGGTTAAGTGCAAGATAGATATCCATGGCGGATGTGGCAATGAACTGAACACTCTGGTAGACCTTTTTAGGGATTTTGAGCTCTTCTGCCATTGTCTCGAAGACGCTCTGAGCGTTTACGATGCTTGTGTTACCAAGCTCCTCTACTCTGTCTTCAGCTTCCTGAAGAGAGGCTGCTACCTTTGTAAGAGCTTCTTCCCACATCTCAAGGGTGTTTCCTACATCGTGACGAAGCTCGATACGCTTGCCAAGTCTCATAGGTGTTCCCTGGATTTCCATTATGGGTGAAGCAGCTACGCAGCTACTGCCGATGTCAGATGTTGATAAAAGAAGTCTTGTCTTGATATCATCTGCTGTAAGACCAAACCCGAACTGGGAAAGGAGATTAGCAAATCCATCTTCCATCATCTTAGCGTTGAGCTTGTACTCAACAACAAGTCCCTCATGTGATACACGGCCTGAGCTGAACTCATACTCAGGGAAAATAGAAGAAAGTCTATTTTCTGTATGTGAGATTACATCCCACTGCATGAAGGGCTGATATTTCTTTGACTTCATGCTTGAGATTTTCCCGTCTCTTACGAGAATCTTGCAAGGCTCTGCATTGAGTGCAAAGCACTGTGAAAGCCAGAATGCCTTGATCCTTACAGGGAGTACTTGGATATCCTGCTTTTCAACAGAATTCTCAATAGCTCTTCCGTAAAGGCCTGCTCTTGCTTCGATATCAGGGAATGCAGTGTATCTAACCGGGTGTACCAAGTTTCCGAAAAGGTTGTTAACATAGAGTGAAAAATGATTATCATTCTCTATTGTTGCCATTACCTCATCGTTGGAAATGCTCACGTTATTGACCTTCAGAACTTCTTCTACATTGGTCTGTGAGTCAAGTCCGAGTACCTGGCACTCATTGACAGTTGGTGTTACCCACTTATCTGTTGCCTCGATGTGGTCAAGGTACTCCTGAAGTGCTTCTCTTGAGTTAAGCATTTTTTCCTCGTAATCATTCAAAAATATTTTGTTTTGAACCATTATTTTGTCCTCCAAATTGAAAAAAGAAACATACCGAAATACAACGGCGGCGCAAAGCTCGACATTGTATTACTCTTGTGGCGAGCTTTACCGCCCTACGGTGATGCTTCTTTGGTTTAATAGTGATATATGTAAACGCCCTGAACGGACGGAACTTGAAGAAAATCTATATGAAACGTCAAAAAGAGCCATGACTATGAAGTCATGACTCTTACAGTTTTTACGCATTTCTATTTGACGTTACAATTATTTTACTATGGGTGTAGTGAAATTGCAAGTAAAATTGTATCTGTAGTTTCCTTCTGTGCCAGTTGTGCTTGTAAACAAAAAGAGCCTTCCTGTTAGGAAAGCTCTGGATGTACGTATCATGCACAAATAATATCCGAAAATTCTGAAAAGAATTTCTCCTGCATCATCTTAGTCTGCGAAAGCCAAGGCTCTTCGAACAGCTTGCCGCCGTTAAGGCTTGCTTTGCCGTCCTTGAATGTGTAGATATCTGTAAAGGTCTTGCCTGCATCCTTGATATGGTACACTCTGTCTGAGAGTCCGCATGTCTCAGGATATGTGTAGTCAAGTTTTACTGATATCTCGTTGCCTTTCTTTGTGAATGTGCCGCCAAGAAGTTTCCTTGCCGGTCCAATACCACCGCTCTCACTGGCATTTATGATATCTGCAAGAGTAAATGCTGCAAATGCAGCATTCTTGCATCTTTCTACAGTTTCGTTTAGTTTAGCATTAATCATAATTATTCCAATCTCCGCTCCATTCGGGCGGACAAGTTGGCTTTTCAGCTCTTGGCAGCCCGTAGGCATCAATTGTTGCTATTTATTTGTTTAAAATAGAGTGATGTGTATATTAATCAATTTCGATATCTTCCATATCATCTATTTCTTCTTGTGTTATCTATAAAGAAGCCTTTATCCGATTTCAGCAAGCTGCGATTTTAATTTCTCAAGCTCACGTTCTCTCTCTTTTATCTCAAACTCTATGGCTGCACGCTTTGATTCTCTTGAGTACTTCATACACTCGTCAACGATCATATCAATCGTATATACATGCTCAAGATCTGAAATATCACCCACATTGGCCGCCTCACATATTCTGTCAGAATACTTAATGTAATACTCTGGAACATATCTCTTATTCTCGATAGTGTTAGTGTGAGTACTCATGGCAATTATTGGCCAGTTCTTGTAGGTTATCATAAAGTCGGAATAACCATTGAAATAGCCGCATCCTGAAAAATATTTAATTTCGAGAAAATCAGCAATTTCGGAGAAGGTTTTCTTTGCATAGGCGAGAATGTCATCAGATATGACTCTCCTTTGAGCGAGCTGTGTATTTGAGTAGCCGCCATTAGCGAACATCTTGATCCTGCCTGCTAATATGTTCTTGAATTCTTTTAACGTGATTCCCATGTTTCTCCTAACTGCTACATCCCCTCTACGCAGGGGAATGTAGCTTATTGTCCCATGCGTAGGGGTGCATAGTTAGTTTCATCTACCGCATACACTAAAGCGGTAAGATATAATTTTGTTACGCTGCAAGCTTCTCTAAAAGTCTTTCCGGTGCTTATCACGTTGTCGAGAAAAAAGTATTTTCCGGACAATTTGATATCTTCCGATAAGTAAAGGTCCGCTATGCTTCCTTTTCCTTGCTTCTTAAGGTCATATAACATATCTCTTGGACGGCATTTAAGGATATCCAGGATCTTAGCTCCTGTTGCTTTTGACACACGCTCTGCAATCTGCAAAGTGTAATCGGCATATCCGTAATGCTGCGGTGCAGGGATGATGATGCATGACTCATCAATGATATTCATGTCAGAGAAATATTCTGCCATCGTTAAAATAGCATCTTTGTTAGAAGACGTATTCTTAACATCATGACATATCTCCCTGACTCCTTTTGTATTATAGTAACTGTTCATGTTTCTCCTTGGAGACCACCCGTCGGTGGTTTAATATAACAACCACCGCTAGGTGTCTCCCGTCGGAGATTACTTGCCAAAGCGTGAAATGAACTCATCCTCTGAGATAATGGGGATGTTCAGCTCTTTGGCTTTGGCATTCTTACCTGAAGTAGAGGTGATATCATTGTTCACAAGGAACGAAGTCTTAGCACTTACTGAACCTGCGACCTTGCCGCCTCTTGCTTCAACAGATGTCTTAAACTCATCCCTGTTCTTGTAATCATGGACTGCTCCTGTGATCACAAAGGTGAGTCCTTCAAGAATGTTGTCGGAAGCCTCTGATTTGGGCTCGGGGAAGTAAAGTTCATGCATAAGTCCGATAAACTCCTGCCATACCTCAAGATATGCAGATGTTTCGTCAGCCCACTTGATAATATTGAGTGTTTTCTCGTCGCCTACTCCGTCAATAGAGAATAGCTCCTTGTATGCCGGTGAAAGTCTGTAAAGCTCATCGGTCCGCTCATTATTGTCAACAGCTTCAATGAACTTCTCCTTATTCTTGTTTACATAAGCTGAAACACCTTCAATAAAAGCCACAAAGGCATCTACATCATCTTTGAAGTGCCTTGAAAGTTTCTTTGAAAGATCGTTTCCAAGAAGCGGCACATTTAAGGAATAAAGGAACTTTTGAAGAGTGGTATTTCTTGATGTGTTTATAGCATCCACAAGATTCTCCCATTTTTTCTTTCCCCATCCGTCTTTTTCAAGCAGCTTAACTACTTTATCGGAAAATTCCTTTCCACTAGAAAAAGCGGTAGTGGCTTTATAGAAAGAAAGCGGAGTCGCATCCACTATCCCGTACTCAATCAGATCCTGAATCTGACTTTCGCCAAGGCCTTTGATAAACAGGCCATCCTTTGAAAAAGTATTCATCAGGCTTCCTATCTGACGTGCTGCACAGCTTCTGTTCTCGCAGTGGAGGGTCCTCACACCATTATCCTCAGAAACCTCTGTTGGCTCGCCGCAAACAGGGCACACATGAGGATATTCGGGATAATTGAGACTTTCACCCTGATTATCTGTTGATGCGAGCTGAGGGATTATCATGTTGGCCAGGTAAACCTGTGCTTTGCATCCAATCTTAACGCCAAGCTTTCTCATGATACTGAGATTGTGCAGGCTCGCTCTCGTAACATTACTGCCAAGGCCAAGGCGAACCTCATCAAAGATTGCCACAGGAGTGATGATTCCAGTTTTTCCTACGCTCCACTCAATATCACGGATTGTAGTCTCCATGGTTTCATCTGACCACTTAAGGGCCATCGAATGACGGAAGTGATGTCCTGTGTTTCCAAGACTCATTCCATACTCCATGTCATCAAAAGAGATAACAAGCCCGTCTGTAGGATAGTCAAGCTGCTCAAGGCTTGATTTCCAAACCTCTATCCGGTCAAGGATGTTGGTGGAATTTACCTTCTCGTTCTCAACCACATCAAAACCTAAAGAAAGGAGCCAATTGAATCTCTCTATCTGGTAGCGAAGGTTGAATCCGATAATAGCATCTACCGTGCCGGGTTCTACAAGCTCAAATGCAATAAACCTGATCTCACGTTTTCTTGACTCATTTGCGTCAAGCATCTGGATGGTTGCGGATGCGAGGTTTCGTGGATTTTCGTAAATGCCGTCATTTTCTGCATTTACCCTCTCGAACTCTGCAAAACTCATTACAGCCTCACCTCTAACAACAAGGTGTCCTGCAAAAGGAATCCCCAATGGAAGTCCCTTGAAGAATCTTGCGTTGTGAGTGATGTCGCTGCCTGTAACGCCATCTCCTCTTGTGACTGCTTGGGTAAGCTTTCCTTCATCATAGGTTGCTACCACTGTAAGACCGTCGTTTTTCCAGCTCATCACAGCGCCATCGTGTCCTTCGCTGTCTCTAAGCCACTTAACGAGGTTTTCTCTGTCCTTGTACTTTACCTTATCAAGAGAAAGTGCAGGAGCTTCATGAGTTACCTTCTTAAGTGCTGATACAACCTCAGCCCCAACCTTGTCGGTAGGGCTGATATCATACTTAAAGCCATTTTTTTCTTCAAGGGCTGCAAGCTCTTCAAGCTTCTTATCATACTCAAGATCGCTCATAAGAGTGATTCCTGAATTGCGATACGCCTTGTTTGCCTCTGCAAGCTCCTGTGTAAGTACTGCCTGTGCTGAACCATCAGCTACAAAAATTTTTGTTATCATTTGTTTATCCTCCATATTGTTGGTGTTATCTATGTAATCGCCCATTGGACGTAACTTAGGGAAATCTATATTAAACGTCAAAAAAGAGCCACAGCATTCGCTATGACTCTTTCATGATTTTACTGTATGTATTTGACGTTATTATAATTTTACTATAGGTGAACTATATTTGCAATACTGCAATTACGCCAACTGCATAAACTCTGACAGAACCAGCTGTCTCACATCGCAGCTCCTGATTCCTCCCTCAGAAAATGTCACTATCTGCGGTTTCCTTAAGCGATAACCAAGCCTCCGATACTCCTTATATACCGGCTCCCAGATGAGTTCGCATTGCTTTTTCTCATTAGGGAAGTACTTTTCCAGAGTGTCGAGTTCCTTCTGAAGGTGTGGTGCAAAAGGGCATCCCTTACATCCGGTCCTTTCGAAGTTGTAAGGCGGAAGGTATATAGGGCAGATATCTATCTGGAATTCCTTTATAAACCATTCTTCCCATCTCTTAGTTACTACGCTCATAGGTTGAAACTTTTCGAGCTTGTCATCTTTAAATGCAAGACACACGGCGTTTTCTCTTCTCCCTCCTTCATCTCTCATTATTCCAACTATCGCGATTGGCTTGTTGTGTTCTTCACCCCATTTATTTAAGGGAACTTCCTTCATGTTTACACAGCAAAGGTCTGACACAACAAGTCTTTCGGAAAATTCGGGAGTGAACTGATACTTAAGCCTTTTGGGGCAACGTTGTTTCGTTCCCCAATCTCCGCTCTCTCCAAGATAATGTTCAATGGAAGGACACATCCCTATACGATTATACCTTTCAACATGATGTGCATGTTTCTTGGATTTGAAGGGATAACCATCTCTTTCAAGCATGGGCTTTATCGGAACCTGTGGCTTTATGATCTCGATTCTGTCATCCTTTTTCTGAAGGTCAAAAACAAAATCTCTTATCATGTTAAGCTCGATTCCTGTGTTCACATATACTCTCGGTATCTTGTTCCCCGGCAGCGCCAGGTCGATAAGTGCTGAGAGTACTGTTGAATCCTTGCCTCCTGAAAAAGATACGGCGAATTTATCCTCTCCGTAGCTGTTTACTACACTTTCAATCTTCTGAAGCCTGTCAAGGAGAATAAACTCTTCCTCTGTTGGGTGCTCCAGACTCTTTAATTCTTCATAAGTTTTTAACATCATCCACACTACACGGAATGACCCGTATACGTGTGGCAACACATAATGCTGTTTTCTGTTGGAACCCCGAGATTATCCTTCGGCCACAGCCTACCATAATCTCATTACTTACCTTGTAATCGGTATCTTTGGCACGCCCTCGTCACAGTGCCCGGTCTCCGCAATTCGTAGTTATGATGTTTTACCCTGTTTTTAAGCTGATTTACATAGGAAACAACTCCTATTCCATCCCATCTGTCTTAAAATGCACGCTGGTTGGGCGTACATTTTAAAATGACGCCTGGCAGCGCTACAGGAACCCCGTCTACGGGGAATTCGTGTTAATCCTTTCTTATGTTCATAAGTTCTGCTGATGTCTTTGGCCTAAAGTCATTGACATCAACGCCTACATTTACTGATCTCTCAATCTGGCTCATCAAAAGCCCTGCACCTTCGTTTGAGTTGTGGACATGTCCATAAAAGTGCCAGTGGCCCTTCCAGTAGCCATCCCACTCTGCCAAAGGATAATGGCAAAGGACAATCCTTGTGTCATTTTCTCTTACGGCAGTGATATCAAATATCTTTTCAAACTGATTGCGAAAGTGTCTGTGGTTCAGCCACCTTGCGTCATGGTTTCCCTTGATGAGAATCTTTGCGCAGTTCATTTCTTTCAGTTCCCTTGTGGGGTCATAATCTGCACATGAAAGGTCTCCGAGAATATAGAGAGTATCTTTTGGTGATACAATCTCGTTGATATTCCTTATAAGAACCTCTCTCATCTCATCAAGGTCTTTGAAAGGGCGGTTTGTCCTATCAAAGATAGCCTGACATCCAAAGTGGAGATCGGAAGTAAAATAGTTCATGCTGTTCCTCCTATTATTTCTGCACGAGCGATATCGTCGTTGTCTTCAGGGAGCTTAATATTCCCATTGACATCCGTGATCTTCTCGCACAACTCTTTGTCATCCCTTGCGAGAGCTTCCATTAAGACTTTCTCTGCAAGGTCAATGTGTTCCTTTATGTCAAAAATGCACTTATCTTCGAGTTCTACGTTAACGTAGTCGAATGAAAGGTCTATCTCGCCAATCTTTTCAACGCCTTTCAAGATTTCAAAGGTATGCCAATTGCCCCAATCTCTACCTCCGGAGAATGACCAACCTTTCCACTTGACTGACAAGCAGCCTTTTTCTATTGCATCTAAGACTTCTTTTAAAAGTTCCATATTTCCTCCTTATCCTGCAATCAGAACTGCTGCATGAATGATATCCGTTTCTGTAAGCTTTACCTTGCGAGCAAGGCATTCAGCTCTTACATACTTTTCAGCCTGTTCTCTGGCGATATATGTCTTTAAAGAAGAAATCTTTTTCATACGCTTTTCATTATCTTTGATTGCATTTACAATTTCGTTTATCATGGAATGTCCTCCTATTTAAACTTGACTATGTAGTTAAGGCAGATAGCGGAATCTGAGTAAACAATAACTTCGTCTGCTCTAAGTCCAGTATTTGCTGCCGCCGCATGCACACAGTCGTAACCATTTGCTCTTACTTGACTTTCAGTGTATCTTCCACTGCTTCTTACCATCCATGGACTACCGTAAGCTACTGCATAAAGGCCCATGAATCCAGTATCACTGTTTCCATGTGCCCATGTAGTGCCTCTGAAGGATGTATAATTGAAAGATTTGTCTGCGGATGGCGCAAAATAGTGACCATCTCCAAACATTCTTCCGTTCGCAGCGGGTTTCATCTGGAGCGAGTTCTGAATTATTGATGCCCAGTTTGCATTAACGCTACCATGCCAGAACTTCTTGATTGCTCTGATATGGTGCTTTTTGCAATATTCGCGCATCTTCTTTTCCTGAGAATGAGGTTTTACTCTGTAGATCTTATCTACCTTTGCCTGTAGTCTTGGAGTAAGATAGCCCATTACTTCTTTCTTCTGCTCATCGGTTGCCTCAAACACGTCTATATCAAACTGCTTGAATGAATCCAGTGTGTCCTTTACAGATTTAACGTTTGGTGAACCAACGACAGCTTCCATGGCAAGGAGCAGCGTCTCTTCTCTACTGATGATCCTTTCCATCTCGTCCTTTTCAAGACTGGCTTTTTTGTCTTTATCCTTCTGCCATGAAAAATCCTTTGGAAGAAGTTCCGACATATGAGCGGCGTGTCCCATTGCCCTGTTTCCGATGTTTCTCGGAGAAAGCGCAATGAGCTTTTGAAGATGGTTTGTAAATCCCCTGTAGGTAGTCATAGCACAGAGCTTATTGAATTCCTTTCGGGCTTCTTTGACCTGGGCAACCGTGATATTATCAGAATCCTGTAAAGACTCTTTTACAACATGATGTGCATAAGCCATAAGCTCTCTATATAACACACCGTTGGGAGAATTGTCTTTCTTTTTCTGCATGGCACCCTTCACAACCTTACTTCCAAGCTGGAACTTGGTATGGTCCTCATATCCCTTGGATAGTTTCTCATAATACCTGATCCAGTAAAGATATGGCTCATAAGGTGTCTGCAAGTGTTTGGGCTTGCAAGTATCTGTATCTATGCTTCCGTACTCTGCATCTACAGCTACTGTCTTTCCAGCACTGTCCTGAGGTAGCAGATGGTAAAACTTGTAATTATTGCCTTCAAGGTTTACGCACTTTAAGTATGCCTCAGGGTACTGTGATGGCTTAAGCTGTAAGTAGTTACAGTCACAAGTAACATACATTGATGGAAGCTTTATTCCTTTCTTTAAAAAGCTTCCTCTTTTCTGAATATCAAGCACTGCGTACTGGCCTCCACTTGTAACAGTGATTCTGTTAGGTACTGCTATATTTAGCAGATACTCACCGACCTGTTTCCAGAGTGATGACTCTGTGCCGTCGTGCTCGATCTCCTGTGATATTCCTTCATTGTCTATGTCTATGATTGCCTTCATTTTTCCTCCTAAATAAATATCCCTGCGGGAGAACCCGCAGAGATAAATGTTAGTTTTTGAGCTCTATGACGTAACAGATGGTGCAAGCATCGTCGTTATAGACGATACACTCATCGTTACGAAGCTGTGTTCCGGCATGTGCAAATACGCTGTCATACCCCATGCTTCTAACCTTTGTCTCAGTGAGACTTGAGTTAGCACAGGAGATATCCATCTGTTTGCCCATAGCAACCTTAAATACTGTAAGAAGAACAGTCTTATTTGAGTAGGTTGCGCTGCCTGTTCTTGCAGCCCAAAAGCCTGAGTCGGTATAACCAACACTTTTTTTTGCCTTAGGCGCGAAGTAAAGGCCCGACCCGAACATCGCTCCAGCTCTTGTTACCTTCTGAGTAGGTCTGATCATGAGCCCCTGTTTGAAAATGTTCCAGTAATTAGCATTTCTGCTTCCGTGGTAGTAGAATTTGATGCCGCGCTTACCGATTTTGTACTTCTTGCAGTACGCATCGAAACGCTTTCTTGTGGCTTCATTTTCTACATGCCAGCAGTTTAGGAACCTTCCTGCCGTCTCAGGGTCAAGGTGTGACCTGACTTCATCTTTTTCCTTCTGGTCGCATGGTCTGATTGAAAGTCCGTTTGCTTCAAGGATTGTCATCCCCTGAGTATTACCGGCTCTTACAGATGTAATGTCAGGTTTTACCTTTGAAGCCTTACCTGCCATTGTATCAAGGAGTGCCTGCTCTCTTGTGATAATCTCTGAGAACTTAGACGGGCTTTTAGCTGTCATCTCGTACACATCTCTCATCTGCCTTGGGATTACAAGGAACAGCTCATTTAAGTATCTGTTAAACTGAGAAAGACTACTTACAGTAGTCATAGCATTCAGAATACTCTGAGCCTTATCGATTGCGTCTTGGTTGACCTGATCAGCACTAACCGTATAATTCTTTTTGATTACCTGGTCTGCCCAAGTGAGCATCTTGTCAACGAGAATCCTTGCCTCATTGTCATCAATATCCCTGTACTTGGACTGGGCTGTAAGTATGGTCTTTGCAGATGTGTGAAGGTCAGTCTGATCGGTATAACCTTTTCTGATTTTCTCCTGATACTTATCATGGAAAAACTTCTGGTCATACTCTCTAGCCTGAGCATTAGCTCCTACCCTCCCCCATTCAGCACGGAATTTTCCGTTGGGGAGCGGGATCATGCGATAAAATTTGTTGTGGTTGTCATATGAATCAACCATGATTAAATATTTTTCCTCTATCATTTCTATTACCTCCAATATGAAATTGATTTTTATAGTGATTTATGTAAACGCCCGGAATGGACGGAATTTAAAGAAAATCTATGATTAACGCAAAAAAGAGCCACGGCCCTAAAGCCATGACTCTTAATGTTTTACGATTGTTTGTTTGACGTTATCATTATTTTACCATAAGCGTAATAAAAAGTAAATAACGCAATTCTATGCAGCAAACCCAAAACTTTACTGTGCGAATTTCATCTGTCCTGATGCTTCATAGAACGTCTGAATATTTGGCGTCCGCTCTCCTTCTCTTAATTCAGGCAGGTTTGCGGATACAAGCACCTCTGCAACTTTCGGCACAACGGAATTTCCTATACGAAGAACCTGTTCTTTGGTTGTTAACTCCCTCCAGGCAAGATCCCTATTGATTATATAATCTTCAGGAAAACCTTGGGCAAGTTTAAGCTCATGCGGTGTGAGCATGCGAAGCCTTATATCGACTATCGTATATTCTTCCCCACATACAGTGACCAATGCAAATCTGTCCTTAGTTACTATTGTGTGAAGGGGCTCATCTACGCTCTGGCCCAAGCCTCTTCCATAATACTCGATTATGAAATTCTTGGCCCAGGAGCTTTTTGCTTCATGTTCTGGAGAAACGTCTTTTGTAAGAACAAGTGATACAAGTCCAAAGTGTCCGGCCGATGTCGTTATAGTGTGAAGCGGTTCATCAAGGCTCTGCCCTATTCCTGACTTATAAAACTTTGTCAGAAATGAAGCGACCTTCTGATTGCCAGCTTCAAATACAAAAGGCGCATCGCTTTCTGCTACAAACTTCTGTATTCCGCGGGCAATGCGGTTGAGTGTCTTGTCTGCAAGAGGCTTTTTCCTGTTAAATATTGATTTCCCCGTATTGGTAAAATCAAGAACAGTGCTCGCAGGAATCCATTTCTCAAGACCATCGTTGCCATCTCTGTTATGCGTTGCTTCCGGCCACACGATAGGCTTGCCGTCGCATCGAAAAATAGCGTACCATCTCTTTCTGATGGTAGGTGCGCCATAGTCAGCAGCAACAAGCTCCCTTGAATCAAAGTCGTAGCCCAGAGCTTTCATCTGGCTTATGAACCTTCTGTATTCTTCTCCCTGCCTTTCTTTTATAACCATGCCGTTCTCATCAAGAGGTCCCCAGGTCTGGATCTCCACAACGTTCTCCATTATGATAACGTCGGGACGTACCGTCTTAGCGTGTTTGAACACAGACCAAGGCAAGATCCTTAACTGATCGTCCGGGAACTTGCTTCCTTTTGCCCTTGAAAATGCCTGGCACGCAGGAGATGCCCACATCAGAGCCACGTGGTCATTGCCAACATATTTTTTCAGGTCCACCTTGAAAATATCCTCAGTAAGATGAAGTGTTTTTGTATGGTTCATCTTATGCATTCTGATAGCTCCTGCATCGTGATTGATTGCAATATCAACCTCTCTGCCCGTTGCCATCTCAATTCCTACTGATGCTCCGCCGCCTCCGGCAAAGCAGTCTATTATCAAATTTCTCATCTTTTTAACTATATCCTCCTGTTTTTTATTATCTTCTATGTAATCGCCTGTGATTAGACGGAATTTAAAGGAAATCTATATTAAACGTCAAAAAGAGCCATGGCCAAAGCCATGACTCTTATGGGTTTCACTATTATTCTTTTGACGTTATTGTTATTTTACCATAAGTGTAGTTTAATCGCAATGCAAATATCAGCGTAGTACCATGTGCCCCAAAATGGCTTCTTCCTGCATCTGGGAGGTGATTCCAATGTATCTCTGCGTAGTTGCTACGGAGCTGTGCTGTAAGAGCTGCTGCACAAGGATTATGTTGTAGTTGTTATTGGTATATATATCCGTGGCATAGAATTTTCTGAAGCTGTGGGTTCCAATATTCTCAAAGCCAAGATAGTCCACAACCTTAAACAAATATTTTTGTACTGCCCTTTCTGTAATCGGGAATAACTTCTCGTTTCCCTGGATGCTATTTTCTATTGCATACAGTTTTATATATTGATATATAGGAAGTGGAACAGTAAATGTTCTTTTCTTTCCGGTCTTCTTTTCTATTATATTTAGCCTGTATCTGTCGCCATCCATTATTATGTCATTTAATTTCAGATTCAAAACATCTTCTATCCTGAGTCCAAGGTTGGCTTCGAGGACAAGAGCGGTAGCAATTCTATCATTTTTTCTAAAGTAAGGACCACCCGATCTCATGACATCTATAATTTCCTCATATTGTTCCTTTGTGAGTGCAACTGTTGTCTTATTCAAAAACTAAACCCCCAAAATAAGTTCGTATTTTCGATGGCTGTGGTTCGTTTATCTGGGCTCAAAAATACGCTTTTTCCATACCCATGATTTTACCACGATTTTCAGGTGCGTAAAATAGTTCTTTTACGTACCTTTTAATTTAAGAAATGAGGACAATAAAAAAGCTGCCTCCGATTTCTCGGAAAGCAGCTCTCTTAGACTGATTGTTACATTTTGATGTTGTTGAATAAGAGTGTTACGATGTTTGGTGCAATAAGCACAAGGCCAAGTGTAATAGCAGCGATGATAAGAATGTTTCTGAAGAAGTTTTTGTTTTCAGAGAAATTCTTTGCATACCATACAGCGATATACACGCCAAGTACTGCAAGGCCTCCGCTTACTAAGAAGCCAATAACACCTGCACAAAAATCAACTAAATCATTAAATAGACTATTCATAATATAATCCTCCATGGCTGCCCCGTCGGGCAGCATAATTTTTGCTACCCATAAGGGCCTCCCGTCGGAGTACTATATATTCATTCCTCTACTATCGCAAAGGAATGGTATAAACCTCTATCATCTAATGCTTTAGAAAAAAGGTCTTTACCAAGTTGTGAAGAACGGAAAGAGTAATAATATCCTTCCGCAGAAGCTTCTTCCTTTGACTTAAATGTTCTTTCCACGCATACAAGTCCGCGCTCTGTCTGAACCTGTCTCGGCTTTTTGTCAGGATTATTCTTGTAAAATTCATCCTTGTCAAAATAACAGATGATGAGCTCAGGCTCATCTTCGGCTCCAAAAAGCTTATACAGCATATCTTTTACGATACGCCAGTCGCCTCCTGCAAGGCCGCATCCCATAAGCCCGGGAACACCCACTTTAAGGCCGCTTGCTTTCGCGTAGTTACGGATCTTAGCTACTGCATGCATCAAAGCATCGTAGTCGGTGTCTTTCCCCTTTCCTGTGGGGATGTTTTCGCCAAAACAGTTAGCGATTATTCTGCCATCCGGGGCTTCAAGGAGCTGCGTTTTACCAAGAAGGTCAGCTCCCTGCTGCTTACAGATATTCACGTACTTGTTATATTCCTCTGAAGTCAAAAGGGATTTCTTTATCTGTAAAGCAATTCCTGCTCCCATAACTCCAACGCAATTTGTCTGGTGAGCTATGATGTCTACAGGCTGCTTTAAAAGATCTCCATATACTTCTTTTACCATTTTAGATTCCTTTCTTCTTATAAAATAAGGTTACTCATCTACTTCTTTGACATCTGGCAGAATTTCCCAGTCTCCATCTGAGGTTGGGATAAACACACCACCGTCAGTTTCATCCGCGATGCTTCTTGCCTCATCCTCAGACTCAGCTTCAACATCAAGATATGAATAAGATGTCATTTTCGCCCATACTCTATATTTCTTCATTATATTATACCTCGTAGCACTCCCCCACGGCAGGAGTACTTAAAATCTACTCCCGGCTAGTGGCGGGTAAAGTTACTATTCAGTTTTCAATAATCAGCTCAGTGTCATTCTTGTAAACCGCCTCGAAAAGTAGCTTGATATACTTTTCCTCAAGACTGAAAGGCTTAAGCATTTCCTTGAACTCATCGTATGTATAGAGGCCTCTTTCTGAGAATCCTTCACATTCGTTTTTTTCAAAAAGCTTGTTCTTGAGCCTTCCAAAACTATGAGGGTCACACTTATATGCAAGCACAAGATCCTTTCCTTCTTCAGGGGTTAACCCTTCAGACCAGAGGCCGATGTCACCGCCCTTATATCTTGACAGTGTAAAACATTCAGTGGGTGTGCTTACAATGATAAGCCTTTGCTCAAGCTTATCGATGCGTCCCATTTTAATGATAGCTATCTTGTAGTTCATGCGGCCACCTCTTTCTGAGCCTTGATGTATTCGAGAGCTTTTTTCTTAGCTTCATCTTCTGAGCTGTAAGGCCCTAAACAAGTAAGCTCAATCTCATGTGTCTGTTCAAAGATGCACTCTGCAATAATCTGTAGATAATCATCGGGATACTGCGTCACTACAGAGAGTAAGCTGTCGTAATATCCATCTACATATTCAGTCATATCATCTTCTGAGTAATCAGACATGTCGATACTTCCTGCTACTACATCAAATTCATCAGGACTGAGTTGGCTTCTTACCTCGACAAACTCAAATTCATGGGTAGAGGCTTTTCTACACCACTGAAGAGCATCTGTTTTGAAAAAGCCATGCATCTCATCCTCAAGCTCGATCCTGTATCTGAGCCGGTGCGTGATGGCGGACACTACATTGCTATCAAACAGTTCCTTGGCTTCAGCCTCTTTCTTAGCAGATTTTCTGCCGCATTTGACAAGGCTTTCTCTAAGATAAGGCGTTGCAACTGCAAGGCCAAAAGGCTCTGCGACCATCTCTACATCATTAAGCATGTATTTGTATACTGGGCGTATATCCCAATAATAACAAAGACCACTCACTGTGTCATAATTAAGCGATGCAAGAATGTAGTTGGGTTGACCCTTTACCCCGTCTTTTTCCTTTGATGTTTCCATACCTTTGATATGGAAATATACTCTTTTGATGTTTTGAATCATATTTTTCCTCACTTTCTCCAGCCCTGTTTTATTTGTTTTCAATTCATATCAAAGATACGAAAAGGACATTCCCACTCTGTAGCAATTTTTATTGCTTTTGATATACTCTCACATTCCATGGGAGTGAAAATATAGCCGTTAAGAGGGCTGTTCATAATCAGCGTACATGGTTTTACCTTCATTCCATCTACCTTCCTTTAATTTAATATCTATGTAAACGCCATTGCTGGCGGAATTTGGGGGAATCTATCTGAAAACGTCAAAAAAGAGCCATGGCAGTTCAGCCATGACTCTAAAATGTTTTTAACTTGTTATGTTTGACGTTGGTTTTATTATACAATATGTGTATTTAAAACACAACATTTTAATTAAGCGGCAATGAGCTTTCTCTTTTTCCATAGTGAAAGGAATCTTTTTTCCAGCTCCTCAAATGTAAACATGTCGTCTGCAAACGAGAAATGGAGAATCATCCCGTAGTACTGTTTCATCTGGACAAGCGTTGCATAGTATCCATCAGCCCCGGTACTAAACTTGTCAGAACCAAACTTGGTCTCGCATATAAAGCTTGCGGTTTCGCAGTTAAGACCATATTGTTTCTTGACAGCTCCCGGGTAATACCCGCCTTGCTCATATACTTTAAGTACATTTTCGTGTTTTGCCTGAAATACACTGACTTCCAATTCATTATACTGAAAACCGTTCTTAAAGTATTCATCAGGCTCACACTCGACGTGCACTTCCCTTATGCGAAGAAGTCCAAGTGGGGCTGCGCTGATACTGCCGAAAAACTCAAGGTCTGTACCGGGCTGTTCAAAACCATCATCATAGAGGTTTAGTTTTGTAGTCCCCTGTACAGGATAAGTAACTTCTCTGAGGATTGTCTTTGTATCGCTCATGCTGCCACCTCCTCTGTCTTGAATGACTTAACACAGTAATCGTAGTTATCTGAAAGATATTCTTCGATCAGGTTGTTCTCAAGCTCTGAAAGAGGTATCTCGACCTCTTTTGGAAGATTTCCGTTTACAGCATCATACTCAGCCTCTTCATCGAAATCATCCTTATCGATATCCCAGTCAATGTCAGTAACTTTAATAGAGATGTCAGAAGTCCTTATAGCTTCATCAATGGCCATCCACTCAGCATCGTGACAATCATCAAGAGTGCCGTTGATGTTATCTGCAATAATGGCTATCGCATCGTCTGATAAGTCAACTTCGTATTTATCCCTGGCTTCGCATCTGATGTCATCATGACTCCAGATCTTTCCACCGATGCAGTTACCCTGCCTGTGAAGAGCCCTGAAAACTTCTGAGATATTTCCGGCTGAAAGCTCGCTGTAATCAAGAAGCTCAACAATCTGCTTTACCACCTCGTTTTCATCAAGAATAGGCGGATTCATAAATCCATCTTTCGCAGGACGAGGGAACTCAGTTCCAATGCCTGCATCGGTTCTCACCTCAGAGACATTCCACTCGGTAACATCGTCAGAATCATTGCCATCAGAAATGTTTATGATAGAAGCCCAAGCCTCATCGTCTGACATTTTGAAGACCACATTTTCGTCCTCAACATTTCCATTCTCATCAAGCTCAATTCTCTTTTCTTCTTCGAACTGGCGCTTAAGTTCTGCCTTGGCCTCTTCTTTTGTATCAAAGAGCCATACAGGCATTTCTGAGTCGAATGAATAATAAACTGTTAATGCAAACATATTTCCTCCTAACTGACAAGAGCCTCTAGGGCTCCTGTCAAAACAGTGTGCCCTTAATAGGCGGTTATCAGTTATTTAGATTATTACGCCGTTTTGGCTTCTTCTTTACTAAGATTGATGCGTGATACTGATGAAACCGGTGTGGCCGTAAGGTCAAAATGGCAGCATCTAAAACATGCGCAAGCATAAAGCTTCCCATCGCCGTTAACCGTCACATCATCGGTTGTTTCAGCACCAGAGTCCCAATCGTCAGATTCTCCATCAGCTATGATGTTCTGAATTTCTGAGATAAGATGTCTTTTGAGCTGATCTGTCGTACCATTGACAATCTTTACCTCAACATCGTCCATATCGGAACCTGAGATACCGACAATCCAATCGACAGGCTCAAAATCTTCTGCGCGGTGGATATAGCAAAGATTCTCGTTTGTAAAAGTATCAGTGTCGGCTACCACCCAACCGGGCTCTGAGAAATTGTCCTTGCACCAGACCTCCGCAGCATTATCAAAAGGAAAGTCATCTCTCTCATAGATTGCTCCTCCAGGGCCAAGAACTGAAAGCCATGTTGTTTCTCCGGCATGCCTTGTCTCATCCGCGAGCTGTCTTGCTCTCCTAACAGAAATTCCGGTATAGACAACAATCGCTCCGTCCTCACTGTACTGAGATACAAAAGTCTCAGTAATTGGATTGTAAGCGTCGCCGTCGTCTTTGAGATATGCTTCCATCTCATTCGGGGTGGTAAATCTAAGTTCTCGCTTTAATCTATCGCATCCGGTGCAGCCGTTAAGGCAAGGCTTAGACCCTGCGCCATAGCAGCCTGCACCATCATCCTTTTTAGATATTGATGAAAGTTCCCAGTTGCGATAACCGGCCATCCTTCCATCAGGGAGCATGAATGAGAAAGCCTTAGGTTCTGTGGCATATGTAAGCTGTAGATACAATCTTACCGCCTCAGTAATCTCCTGATCTGTTCCGTTCTTAATTTTTGGAATAACCTTAAACTCAGAAAGTTTTGGATTAACTGCGGTTCCTTCAGGAATATACCACTCGATATCTCTAACAACAGTGTTGTCGTAGAGCTCACCGAGTATTCTTGTAACTTCTCTGTCCTGGGCCGTCAGTTTCTTATTTCTTTCACTCTCATAAAACAAGGTATTTTCAATCCAGTCTTTGAAAGCGTCATCTCCATGCCATGCGATATAATAGCCTGCAACCTCTTCAGCTGTGGCACAATCACCAAATGTATCACTGGCCCAAGCTTCAGGTTCAGGCAGTTTGTCGCGCCTAGCCTCTTCAACAAGCTTATCAAACTTCTCATCATAGAGTTTCTGGTAATGCTCTTTCTTTACCTTCTTCTCTTCTGCCTGAATGAAGTCATACAGGTCAGTGGTTGAGTCGGCCGTATACTCATCGAGCCATTTCTGCAACAAGCCCTCGTCGGAAACAGTATCATCATCACCCTTAAAGTCAGGTAAAATTCGCTCCTTAAAATACTTCATGAGCATATCCTTCTTGACAATAAGAGTTCCGAGATTATCATCTCCTGCAAGGTCGCGTGAAATAGTGTCGCGGAAGACGGTAATGCCTATCTCGTCATCTTCTCCTGCGTCTTCTGCATTTCCCGTGTCCATTGCCTTGATGTATTTTCCAAGATCAAATGTGCAAGGTACTCTGAAAAAGCAGTTGTCTCTGTGCTGGCCTTCATCGGCACGGTCTTCGTCGAAGTTATACTGAACACCATCTGCGTCAACTGTGATGTACTTATCAAAAAGTACTCCAGGATCAGCGCAGCCAAAAAGGTCAATATACTCTTCCAAGATGCCGTCTTCAGCCATTCCATCCATGAGAGTGTCGCGATAGTATTCTACCGAAGCAAAAACGCTCTTTGTCTCTTCCTTTATGTCGAAGTTGTTTTTTAGCAACTCGACAGCATTGATGATTACTGTTACATTAAATAATCTCTTCATTTTATTTTTCCTTTGCAAAGTGTGAAATTAGTTTATTGGTGATATATGTAAACGCCGGAAACGGCGGAATTTAAAGGAAATCTATTAGAAAACGTCAAAAAGCCGCTTACACGAATGTAATGTAAACGGCTTAAATGGTTTTTACTATATGTACTTTGACGTTATGAATATTATACTATAGGCGTATTTACAAGTCAACTGGCAATAACCGGGGCTGATTTATAAGTCTCCAGGTAGTTCTTGATCTCATCAATATAAATGCGATCCTCGGAATTATCTGAATACCACACGCTGTATTCATAGAGCTCTGCTCCGTCCTTAACACTGATTACAACATCGTTGCAGCCATCTCCTTCGTAAGATGGCATCTCATCTATATCAACGGTATCTCCGTCGATAACAGACTCAAACTCAAAATCGTAATAATCAGGACAGCCTTCCTCTCGCATATAGCCCTCGTCGTAGTTCTTGATTTCTACGGTGTGGCCAAGTTCTTTAGCAAGCATTAAGGCTTCAACAAGCAACTTCTCACCATCTTTTAGTGATATGTATTTCATATATTTTATCCTCCTTAAGCTACATCAGTCTTTTTCTTCGCTGCAACCATCATCTTATCTATGGTTCTTGAGGCAATATATCTTTTCTTTGCCTCTGAGAAAAATATCAGCGCTCCTACAGAGAGCATCAATAATCCAACCAGTGTTGCAACAACCGGAATGATTACTTCCGTCACGCTTCCAAGAAGCCATAAAAGAACAACAATTGTAAGCTGTGTAGCATGTATAAGATTTTCGATTTTCCTCATTATATAGTCCTTGCCCGCAACGGGCATTTCCTGTTGGGATTTCTCCACAGGGCAGCCCGTAGGCAGGTTTTAATGACTATCTAATATTTAGTTTTCTTCTGAACCGAATTCTTCTTTGAGCTTCGCAGTAAATATGTCTTCCGTGTGACTAAGATAGTCGTTTTCATAGACATCCGTTTCGAAGAATTCTTCTTCGTACTCCAAAGCCCACATAGTAAAGATCTGAAGCTTCTCCATGTAGTCTACAGAATCAAGCTTGTCAGGATTAAGGTGCTGAGAATATACCATCTCACCATAGATATCCATAATTCTCATAGCTGTTTCCATGAGGGATTTTTCCCTGGTCCTGAAATTTGCTTTGTCAAAAGCATTCTTGGGAGTCATCTTTGTGTATACTACTACATCGCCATCAATAACCTCGACTGTCTGCGTAGTTGCCTCAAATATGGCATCCGCAAGGTTTTTAGCCTTCTCTAAATCTTCTACTTTAAGCTCTGATTCTACGTCCTTCTGATTCTTTAATCTATATACTCTGACTGTATACATTTTTATTCCAATCTCAGCCCCAATGGGCTGATGCAGTTGGCATTTAAGCACTGCGCAGCCCGTAGGCGTTGAACGTTATAAAACTATCTTTTTGGTTTCTTCTGACTCGTACTTGCAGCCACCTTTTTCAAGGGCTTCAATCATTGAATTCTCATACAAGAACTCATAGTCCGTTGCAAGACTGCCATCTGCTCTTACGATGATGAACTCAACGCCATCTGAATAATAGGCACATCCGTCTGCATCTACAAGCTGAAGCGGCAAGATGTTCTCGCCAAAATACTTAAGCGGAATCCATCTTGAGTGTTCTGAGCCATCCTCCGATGTGTACTTTGTCTGAAGATTGCTATTTTCGACAAAACCATCAACGAAGTTCTGAAGATAAGGGATCACATGACTGTATTCATACGACTTATCGTTATTGATATAAGCCTTTACAATAGATAAGGCAGCCTCCTCGGCAGTGAAACGATGTCGTCCCTGAAAGTTTGTGCCAAAGTCTGTTATAAGTTCATTCTCCTTATACACTTCAGGTTCTTCAATCGTTATAGGTCCTGGCTGGTCAGGGCAAATGCAAATGCTTATGCTCTTTCCATGAACAGAATACTTAACGTTTTCCTTTATTAACTTTATTAGTAACATTTTTCCTCCTATCACTGGCAACTGTATGATATATACAGGCTGTCATACCCATGAGCATCACGGTTTTTTGTGAGCTTTATTGGGTACTTGAGCTTTCTTGCGTTATCGTCCTCACAGGCGATTGCAATTCCAAGCTCGCGCTTCCACTCATTTCCGTATTTCTCAGAAAGTTCTTCATCTGAAGCACCGGTCTTGTACTCATCTATTAAAGCTGCCATTCTTTCCCATCTTCCTACGGCTGCACCGAAATATTTCTGACGCTCTGCCTCATCGAGAGCAGCGATCTCATCATCAGAATGTCCCTTTTTCTTCAGCTCTTCCTTCTGAAAATCCCAGAGACCACCAAATCTTGTTGGATCATCAGGCTTTTTCTCAAGATTATCTGCTGAAAGCTCGAAACGGTTCCACTCTGCGACAAGCTCATATATGTCGTACATTCCGATTCTGCCGTAACTGTCATGGTATTCAGTTTCAATTTCCGTGTCGTCGGGGCAGATAAGCTTAGCATATCCACCATACTCCACGAGATCCTTTCTTTTATAATCACCGTACTTATCAGCTTTAGGATTTTTTACGGCTGCGTCTGTCCAAGTGAAAATTCCCATTTTTGTTATTCCTCCGATTATGTTATAATATCTTTAGGAGGCGGCCAGTGCTGGTAACACTGACCAACCATGTGTCATTTACTTATCAAGATGACTCATGATAAGCTCCCAGATAGCAGCTGCTAAAAGGGATGCAATGACGGAAAGAAGAAAGTCTTCAATACTCATGGCTTTCCACCTCCTGAAGATTGTATTTATGTTAAAGGCGAAGGACATCGGATTTATTCCGATGTCTTTTTCTTCGCCCTAACATACAACAGTTTTTGCCTACTATTCTTCGGCCTTCCGAGTTATACGGCGCTCATTACGAGCCATTTTAAAAAGAGCGTTGACGGCGGTACTCTGCTCTTATGAGCTTTACAAGCTTCTTGTTGTAACAAGGCATGTAATACTCAGTAGAGCGTTTCTCGCTGTAAAGGCCCTCACCACTTTGCAGCCTCTTTGAGTTAATCTCAAAGATGCATAAGTAGCCACCACCGGGAGTCCATTCAAGGCGCTCACCAACGATTTCTCTTGCAAAGCGGGTCTGCTTCATACACTCTGCCTCATGGTCATCTGACCATGGGAAGAAGCATACGGAGGCGGACTCCATGGTGTTCATGGATGAACCAGAACAGTCATAGATGGGTCTTATTGTCTTACCCTTCATAAACAGCCCGTATTCGCGGGCGCTCATAAATCTTGCTACTCTCATAGCTTTAATCCTCCTTGCGCCCTTGCGCTGTATAATATTTAATAGTTACTTCCTACGGATGCATGGTGCAGTACTCTATGGTCTGCTATGGATATGTAGTGAATTCTCACGGCCAAAGGGAAGCAAGTTGCTCTGCGTACTAGGTACGGGCAACAATCATCACCCCAAATGGTTTCTCAATCCCACATCCTTTACGGCTCATCCCTTTCGGGTAGAGCGAATTTTATGCAACATGGTACTCATATAGATTTGGTGTATGATCCAGGAATTTTGAAAAATCAAGATGAAGACCAAGCTCAAGACCGCAGATATTCTGAAGAGTGTCTTTGTCCTTATGCGTTAAGTCATATACATTCTGTCCGTTCTCATATAACCAACGATTTATGCTGGTGGCGGCGCTTTCACCGATGTTATAGCCAAACAAGGTGTTCAGCCATGCCCATCTGTCTGCGTCGTACACATCCATGTTGTAGTTCTTTATAGCTCTGTAGTAAAAGAGCCATCCCTCCTCTGAGAGCTGGCTTAATATGCCAGCCCCGATTTTCTTTTCAATATACTGCTTCATTTCCGCAATATTCATGTCTTATTCCTCCTTATGCAGCAACAGCCCAAACGCCGCGAGTTTTGTTCTGACATCTCTTACTCATCTGGAGAGTCTGCCTAACTTTTTCCTTCCAGTGCGGGTTTGCTTTTGCCTTTTCATGGCCCTCGATCTCGGAATAAATCTTGTCAAGGTCAGCTTCGCCAAGCTTGTCCATTACAGCTGTGACTACATCGAGCCAAGTGGCTGTCTTGGAATCCCTGATATCGAGTTCATACTCAACCGGTAATGAGTAATGGATCATCATGCCGTCATCCTTTTTGAGAACCACGAGGATTTCATGGACAATCGGCACGAAGTTCTTGTTGGAATATGTTCTTCCATCAGAAACCGTATTCCATTGAGGCTTGATTATGACTTGTTCGAGAGTTCCCGGAAGGACCATATCCTTGAACATGGAATAGCACTTACCGTTTCTTCTGATGTCACCTACAAGCCATGCAGTTCTGCCGCCATTTGGCATAGCAGCATAAAACTTCATCATTACCTTGTTCATAGCCTTTACGAAAAGGTCCCAGTCCATCCTGCCAAGATCATACTTTGCTAGGTTGTGGTCGGCAGTTGTGTCTTTCCACTGACTGTCTGCATAGGGAATCTTGATAAGACTTGAGTATGGCGGATGTGCAAAGAGCATATCCGAATCTCTCACCTCATCAGGCACATCATCTGTAAGCGCATTGAATGCTATGATGTTATCCCTTACAGGATTGGGATTAAGATCCATTCCAAAGTAAGGAATTCCCCAGTCTCTGCATACGTCGCTGCCAGTGCCGCTTCCTGCAAAAATCTCTGCAAGCTTCTGCACTTTGTACTTGTGCAGAAGAAAGGCTGTTACCCAACCGGATGCATTTCCTCTCCATCTTGAATCACCCCATGGCCCGCGGTCTTTAAATCCGCCTCCAAGAAGTGTATTGTCATGCCTTTGAAGCTCAAGCTCCATTTCTTTTCTATTCATTTGTTTTCCTCCATATGAATTTTTAATAGTTATTTATTTAATCGCCCATAGGACGTTGTTTTATTGGGAATTTTAGAAACGAAAAAAGCAGCCACTAAGTATATAGTGACTGCTTCTGTTCTTACGATATGTATTTGACGTTACTAATATATTACTACACTGATGGCATATTTGCAAGAAATTTAGGCCTTTAGGTTCATTTTACTTTCTTCTTGGAGACAAGAACGACAGTGGGCTTAAGGGTCTTAAGTCTCGCTTTATCCGCCTCTTTCTTTTTTTTGTTTTCTTCTGCTCTTTGTTGAGATTCCCAGGTCTTTTTCTTTTTGGCTGCTTCAAGCTCCTTTGCGCGCTTAAAATCGGCAAGAAACTCCTGATAGCCTTTATCAAATGTCAACTCCCTCTTCTGGCAAAAGGCAAAGAACCCGGCATTTCCAATCTCTTTTGCCTTTTTGTAAATGTCAGCATCAGAATGCTCTCTGATAAGCGTCTTGTACAGTTTTTCTGGATTATTGCCAGCTGTCCTGATGAAGTTCTCATCCTCTTTTGACCATGCATTTTGAGTACTGCGAAGAGCGCTTATCTTTGCCTCTACCTCTTCTGCGGCATATTCTTTTACAAAAGGAGCTATGGCGAGCCTATCAGGGTTATAGCCTTCCATAAGGATTTTAAAATATGCTTTGTGGAGCATGTGTTCTAATACTGTTTCACCCATAAGCCCCGCTATAGCTTTGTTCTTTTTCATATAACGGTCGCCGACAAGAACCATGCTGTCTTTCTTTAATTCAAATTTCTTTTCGGCAATATGTTTGTCGATTACTTCTTTAGTTACTCCCTTTGTTAAGGCCTTGCCGTCAAGAATGACCACGCTGGAAGTCTTTTTACTGTTATATCCTGCGTAGTCCTCCATAAACTCCCTGAAGAAGCCTTGTCTGTTTTTGATGTTCTTTTCGCACTCTGGCTTTACGATCTGAGTATTCTCGATAAGGGTATTCACATACTTAAGAAGGGAGACTTTGCTGGCGGTATCTGCCAGAACTGTTTTTCTGACAAGCTTATTGTCTATGCGGCCTATATCAAGATACTGCGCATATACTCTTGCGAGCCTTATCATGCTTTTTGAAGACAGGCCCGGGTAATCATCTTCTTTTTGGGGGATATCCATCTTGATAATATAGGGCTTATCTCTTTCTTTCTTTTCATATACCGGCTCTGATGGCTTCTTGGGACCCTCGATGCCAAGCATTTCCGCTCTCAAGATGCATTCTTTAAGGTTGTGTCCCTTGATATATCTGTATATTTCATTTCCATATTTAGGGTAATATAACCTAAGTAGCTCATCCTGCTGCGGTGTCCATCCGCCGGGATTCAGACTCCTTAACTTGTTAAAGACCGTGGTCCACTGCCTTGCATAATCTATAACTATAGACTGACTGCATAGGGATTTTACACGTTCTGCATAATAGCTTCGTGACTGTCCATCGCTGTCTTTTTTGCTATATATGAGGTTGTCTATATTAGAAACGAAATCATATACCACAGGCTTTTCTGTTGCAGTAAAGAGCGCTGTGAGAACCTGGCGCTCAAAGATATTTATCGTTGCAGTTCTCCTTAAAACTACTACAGTGTTTGTGCCCTTCGGGATTGCTCCTTCGTTGAATTTGGAGATACACACAAGACTTGCTTCATCAGCCTCATTGTAGGCCTCTAATGCGTCCCTGTTATACTTATCGCCCTTTGTATAGTTTATGGCGTAGACGGGTCCATATCCAAGCTCCAATGCCATTTTTTCTGCATCCACGCTGTCTTCGATAGTCGGAACAAAATATACTACTTTTCGATTTCCTTCCGGCATGTGCTTTCTTATTATCTCTTTAATGCCTTCTTCATTGACCTGAACAAGTTTTGAGTCCGATATGATCTTCTTTGCAAGGCTCGATGATGCTACAAGGTCATCTATATCTCTAGGAAGACTATATAGTGCTGAAATGTAGTCAAACTGCGGAAGGAGCTCTTTTTTGATTGCCTCTTCGAAAGATATTCCGGCTATCTTATGGCCGCCAAAGACTGTATATGCAACGTCTTCTGCTGCATCGGAATACCTCTTGGTATGAGTGGTCATTCCGAACACTTTTGCCGTTCTATCATCATTGTTTATGATCCTTGCGATATTAGGAATATAGCCCTTAGCCCCGGCATGATGTGCTTCGTCAAGAATAATAAGAGCGTATGGGGTGCAGAAGTCGTATATATCATCGCAGCTTATCGCTGAAAGCTGATTATATGTAATAAAAACTGCATTCTTTACCACATCGGGATGCTCATTCCATTGTCTGTTTATATCATATGACTGCGATACGAACAGGGTCTTTCCGCAGCTCCTCACAAGATGGTCTACAAGATCCTCTTTACCAAGATTTGTAGGGTTTTCAAAAACCGCGACATCATGCTCTTTAAAGGCGTTATCTATAAGTGCCTGAATTGATGATATATATGCATCTAAAGCTTCTTTATTCAAAGAATATTTCCTTTCATTATGTGCTTGTTCCGTACTTGTCTATGAGCTTCCAGAACAGCGAACCTCTTCGCTTCTCCTCAGAAACAGTTATTACTTTTCTTCCCTGCATCTGGTACTCATCATGGCTGACGATATAAAGGATGCAGTCATAGAGGTTTCCAAGGATTGTCTGAAAATGATACTCATCTTCTTCGTGGTGCTTGTGATACATTGTGTAAGCACCGCCCTCCAATACGAGCCTCCAGTAGTGGCCGGTATTAAGTGAATTAAGCTCATACTTTTTACTTGTGGCGCATAGAACGCCAAAATAGTCCATTTTTCTAAGGTCTTTTACCGTAAACATTGCCTTTTCCTTTACTAAAACAATAGGGATAATTCTATCTCTGAATGAAATAGCTACGTCTGATTGACGCAAAAGGCATCTTACAATATTCGGTTCATCCTGTCAAGAACGTGTTTCCATCATTCTTTGTACTTTGTGCCTGTAAATATATGTATTCAGATTGTCTTTCTTTACTTCAAACGCTACGATCATGAGCAGCATGAACCACGCTCCAAAGATAAGGCCTGAGATATGGGCCGCATTGTTTACGCTTGGTGAAAATACTCCTGAAATGATATTGAAAACAACAAGAGCAAGAGAATAGATGATGTTTTCTCCATATTTAAGTCCATGCACTATGTCAGCTCCAAGGATGGCAAATAATACTCCTGAGAGGCCCACAGTTATCATCTGGGGATTTCCTTCTATAAAGTACCAGGATATCGATATGATACTTGTAAAGAGCGCACTTGAAAGTGTAAGGATGAAGTATCGTGCATGTCCCATCTTCTTTTCAAGGGAAGTTCCTACTATAAGTAGTGTTACAAGGTTCCCGAGAAGGTGCAAAAACCCGACGTGCAGGAAGTTTGCTGTTATAAGGTTCTGATACTGCCCCTGAATCCTTACCAGGTTGTAGCTTGCTCCGTATATGAGAGGATCCACTCTCTTTACCATAAGTGTTACGCAGATAGCAGCAACAAGGAAGGTTATGAAAGATGTTCTGCGCTCATAGAGCGAAGAATAACTCAGCCTGTTGTTTACTGCCTGTTCGTATATCCTTGAATTGTTAAGTTCCCGCAACTCCTCATCAAATGCTGCGCTCTTAAGGGATTTTTTATACTTGCCATTTTCTGCTATCTGAAGAACGTTATTATCTTTCCCAAGTCCTTCAAAGAAAGCTTTCTTAGATACGAGAATAATAAAGAAAAATTCCTTTTTTAGCTCAAGAGGCAGCGTTTTAGGGTCGTTCTCAATCTGCATTTTTATTCTGTTTAAATTTTTCTCAGTCTGGATAAGGCTGCCAAAATTATTGTGGAGCATGACAACTACCTTATAGCAGTCCCCGTCATGCTTTACATAGATATACCAGTCGGGCTTTACAACTTCCTTATAGCCCATATGCTTAAGAGCCTCTGCATAGTCGTTTATATACATACGACACCCTCCTTTGCTATAACCTTTCCAAAGATATCTCCCTGGATCTCTCCGTCAGAATCTTTTGTGAACAGCATTTTTGTGTAATTGCCAGAGAGATTCTGGGCAACAGCGTTCGCTTCTTTTAGGTCGTCAACTTTATCAAAAGCTATCCTGTCACCGATCTCTGAGCAAAGAACATAGTGGTCATTATCAAAATCATTCCAGTTTTCCGCGTAAAGGATAAACTCTGCCATGCCGCTATCGGCCATCATTACCCGGTTCATGGCAAGAGCTATGTATTTTTCGTTTATCTCCTTTATTGACATATCACTTTTCATTATTTTACCTTTCATGCGAGCATTAAGCTTAACTGGCCATCACACTGCTCTTTTTTGACGGGCTTTTCTTCCTTTGGGATTGCAACGGGCTTTTTTACAGTCTCGTTAGTGGTTTTAAGTAGATACCATAAAAGTGTGTTTCTGCCTTCCGTGTGGTTGTTTTTGATAGCTTTCCTTACCGTCTCTTTGCTATCTGAGAAGAAATATACTTTCTTTTTCGCTCTGGTAATCGCTGTATAAGGGATATTCCTTGTTACGAAATTCCTGTGGGCTGCCGTTAAGAGTGTTATAGCTGTATCATATTCTGAACCCTGTGACTTATGGACAGTCATTGCATAGGCAAGAGTGAGCTGATTAATGTCCTTTGCAACATACTGTTTTCTGAATGACCCATCAGAAGTAGGATATTCAACCTCTACGCAGAAGTCTTCTTCTCCCTGCCCGATATAGACTACAGTTCCAACATCTCCATTTACCGCATCATCCGTATTTGTCAGGATGTGCATAACAGGGTCGCCTACTCTGAATACCACATCTCCGACACCCTTAAATTCCATCCCGAAAGGGTTTATTGCCTGCTGTAATCTCTTATTTATGGCATTCATGCCTGCTTCATATTTTTTGTAAGGGCAGAGAACTACGAGAGATTTCTCGGGACTATCTTCTTTTTCTTTAAGATAAGTGTCAATGATTGCATCTTCAATCTCCTTCATTGACTTTCCGTAGTCACAGATAAAGTCTTTTGCTTCTTCAAAGCTTTCTCCGCCATTCTGCATGAGATTGGCGTTCTTCCCTATTGTTGACCCTTCCATTTGTCTATGGGTATATGTAAGGTTGTATGTAGGGATGATTCCGCTCTCTATCATATCCCGCAGGACATTTCCTGCCCCTACGGATGGAAGCTGATTAGGATCTCCTACGATAACGAAGCGGCAGTTTTCTGTCCTTTCAAAGAGTGCAAGGGCAAGGAACATGTCCACCATTGAGAACTCGTCCACAATAACGAGCATATCTTTCATCTTGTCGTCATCGCCATTTTGGTACTTTTCTATTGTTTCATTGTCAGAGGGCCTTAGATTCAATGCGCTGTGGATTGTCTTAGCTTTGATTTTTGAGCTTTCAGTAATTCTTCTTGCTGCCCTTCCGGTTGGTGCCATAAATATCTGATTGTCATTCTCATATATCAGCCTGTCAATTATGGATATAGTTCTGATAGTGGTTGTTTTTCCAGTGCCGGGGCCTCCTGTGATGATTGAGATACCATGCTTAAAAGCTCCAATAACAGCCTTTTTCTGAGAATCGTCAAGCACAATATCAAAGCTTGTGGTGTTTATTATCTCCTCGGCTTTTTTGCTTAGGTCTTTTTTTTGTCTGAGCTTTCTTGAGATATTGGCTGCAAGCGATTCTTCGGCCTGTTTGATGTTTCTGCTGTATATATACTGATATACTATACCGTTATCTTTAATCTTTCTGTAAGCCAGGTTGCCATATGTCAGATCTGACATGATGCTCTTTTTGATAAGGGATGCGTCCTTTATCCCTGTGAGCTTTGAAGTGTATGCGATAAGATCTCTCATGGTTATCCCGACCTTGCCTGAGTAAAAGTTGAGTTTTATACTCTCCATGATAGCCGCAGATATTCTGTTTCTGTCGTAGATATCAATGGAAAGCTGATCTCTTAATGAGTCAGCCATCGCAAAAGATATGCCTTTCACATCACATAAGACATAAGGGTTTTTACATATCATTGAATATGCATCTTTCTTGTATTTCTTATATACTGCTACAGTAATCCTTGGAGAAAACTTATCTCCAACCAAAAGCTCTGCCAGCTCCTTAGGAAGGTGATTTTCTTGATAAGAGTTGATGATCTTTTCAAGTCTACTCTTTGTGATGCCTTTGATTTCAAGGAGTTTTTCGGGCTTGTTTTCAATGATATCCAGACTGTCAAGGCCGTACTTTTCAAATATCTTTTCGGCGGTCTTTTTCCCAATCCCCTTAATGATGCCGGATGAAAGATATGTAAGTATACCGTCCCTGGATTCTTCGATATATTCAGAGAAGGATTTTACCTCGTATTGTTTGCCGTATTTTTTGTCATCCACTTCCTCTACATTAAGCATATATGTAAGGCTCTTATTGTCGGGAAGATTATATCCCTTGCATGTGATAGCTTTATCCTCTTCAATATCCCTGAACTTGGATACGCTATATCCATTAGAATCGTTGCGGAATACGTTATATATGAACTTTACTTTAATTGGCGCTTTTACTGTGTTTTCCATGGCTCTATTATAGCCTAATGGTATAATAAATGCAATACATTTATTATACATAAAAATAGCCTTGGGCTATTGAAGCCAAAGGCTATTGTGTCTGTTCGTTAATCGTTATAGGGAATTAAGAAGTCAGCGTCTGCCGGGAATGGTTCGTACTGACTTATTGCTTCGCTTCCGGAATTGCGGGCTATGAACAAAGTTGTCCTGACACTAAGAGGTTCTGCCTTTTCAGGCAGCTTATTGCAGAAAGCTGTGATGGCTTCCGCTGCCTCGTCCAATATATCAGTCTGCTCTTCAGCAGAACTCGGATACTCTGCATACTCGTAATTTGTAAAAGGATTGCCGTTGTAGAGCTCATCGCACTCCTCCATGATGCGCTGCACATCGCCGCCTTCTGAGCATTCATCATAGTGTAAAAAAGAATCTGCAAGCGCAACTTCAAGACTGGTTGCTGTTCCTTCTCTCATCTTCTCTGCTGTCGAAGCGAAGAAGTCTGCCAGATATGTAAGGCTGCCAACGATATTAAGTTTTTGTTGTTTGACCATGAGTTGTTCCTCCTAATTCCTATCTTTTCTCTTGCCGTCCTTTAACTTTTTTTCATCCAATTTTCCCTAGTTTTGATTGTGCATGACAATCGTTATAGAATTATTATATTACACTTAAGGTGTAAAAATCCATACACGTAATCATAAAATAATTATAAACTTACGTCAAGCAGAAGAGTTATGATTTTTCGATGAATACAAGAAAAAACCAGATTTTATCATTTGTTTATAATCACAATAGGTGTAATATTCCTATTACAAACTTTTAAAGGTTTCAATTCATCATTTTGGATATTAAATGCGTTTTTGAACATAATACAGGTAAAAAGAATCCAAATGAAAGGTATCTCAGCTTTGCACGGCGCATGAATTATTACGCCTATAAGTTCATTCCAGACGCATATTTCAGATAGGCAGAAGAACATACACATTACAGCTTTTAACATGAACGGAACCCTGAATACAGTCAGCGTACCTATAAAGTATTGCTCAAGGACATTTGATATCTCTTGACCTGTGCTGTCTGCCATTTTGTCATGGATAAGGTCAAAATTGTAGTCATGAAGCTTATATCGACAATTCACGACGAAATCTAACCACTCTTAATATTACGATAGGTGTAGGCTTGGCAATGGTTGAAACGAAAAAGAAAAGTCCCCAAAGGATGCTGTCTCTGACAGAACTTTCAATGAACGTGGTTGGACTTCTGATGCGCAGGGACGAGTTAAGGAAAAGGGCTATCCAGTCTATAAAGCTGGACACGTTACAGCTATAAAATACCCCATATTTTACATGATTCGCCGTAAGATGCTCCATTACTTTTTTAAACATTCCAGCGATACTCACAATGTCATTAAGTTAAGACTGTCTGCACACTAAATGTGTGGACAGTCTTTTCTTTTAGTATCCGATATTCAAATTCTTCAACTAGGTGCGTGGCTCATCAGAACGTCGACGCCATTCCAAGCAAGGGAGCTACGTGAGCTTTTGCTTCTTTTTGTGCGTATTTGTACATCTCTGGATATTTAAGGACAAGTTCAATATCTTTATTGTTTCCGCTCTGCCTCTCGCCAAGTATATCCCCGGGACCTCTTAATTTGGCATCCTCTTCTGCGAGAGTAAATCCATTGGTAGTACTGCAAACGAGCTTAAGCCTCTCGTTTTCTTTATCTGCTGACTTAAGGATGCAATACCCCTTATATCCGCCTCTTCCCACTCTTCCTCTTAGCTGATGAAGCTGTGCCACGCCAAAACATTCTGCGTTTGATATAACTATGGTGCTGGCGTTAGGGTTATTTACCCCAACTTCGATTATTGTTGTAGCAATAAGGATTTTGATGTTCCCTTCCTTGAAATCTTTTAAGATGGCATCTGCCTTATCTTTTTTGGTCTTTCCTGAAACGGCACTTATAGTAATGCCCTTGGTGTCAAAATAATCCCGGTACGCTTTTTCTGCCTGTTCTATACTCTTTATATCACGTTTTTCGCTGCTGTCTGTAGTATCTATCAAAGGGCAGATAACATAAGCCTGTCGGCCTTCATTTATCTCCTTTTCAATAAACTCATATATCTTAAGGTCATTATTGAAAATGGCAGTCTGTACTTCCTGCCTGCCGGACGGCCTTTCAAGGTCATATACGGATGTGTTTCCGCTGAATATCACATCGGCTATTGTCCTTGGGATAGGTGTGGCTGACATGGTTATTGTGTGCATACCCTTATCTGATTTGTCAAATAAGGACTCTTCTATTGCAGTTCCGAAGCGGTGCTCTTCGTCCACTACTGCAAGAGCAAGGTCCTTATATGTTACATTCTCAGATACAACTGAATGCGTTCCTATTATGATCTGTGCTGTGCCATCTTCGATTTCTTTAGTGATTTTCTTCTTCTCTGATGCTTTAAGGGAGCCGGTAAGGAACACGCACTTTACACCCATCTTTTCAGAATATGAGTTAATCTCTTCATAATGCTGATGGGCCAGTACTTCCGTAGGAGCCATTAAAACGCTCTGATATCCACTTGATGCAAAAGCAAACATCATTATAGCTGCCAAAGCTGTTTTCCCAGAGCCTACATCTCCCTGCACAAGGGCCTGAATTCTCCTTCCCTCGTATGCAGCATTTAACATATCATTTACAGCTTTTTGCTGAGAGAGCGTGAGCTTAAAGGGAAGACTGCTTATGTATTTCTTTGCGTAATCAGTGTTTTTTATGTTATAAACTGTGCCTCTTGATGTTTCCGAATTCCTTTTCTCAATAGCTTCTGCAAAGGTATACAATGACTCAAATATGAGCCTCTTCTGGCAGTTTTTAAGCTGTTCCATAGACACAGGATGATGCATGAAACATTTTGCGGTATGGGAATCCATGAGATGATATTTAGTGGTGACACTTTTAGGGAGTGGATCAACGGATTTTTCTTTTAAACATCTGTCAATGATCTTGTTCATCCACTCTTCTGATACACCGCTCATCTTCTTATATACTGGCATGACCTTCAAGTGTGATTCTATGCTAGGGCTGAAAACATCAGGGTTTAGCATATGGTAGCTATGAAAGTCTTCTGAATAGGTCATCTTTCCGCAAACAATAACCTCTTCTCCCTTCCAATCCTTTATGATGTCCTTCATATAGTAGTTGCCGATCCACATGACATTGAGCTTGGTGCCCGTTCCCTTTTCATACACTTTTGCTTTGAGCATAAGAGTATCATTAGTCTTTTGGGTCTTCATTTCCTTAAAAGTGCCTATGACAGCAATATTGCAGCCATCTGCAAGAGGCATGAGTGGAGTTGTCTTGGAATAATCATAATATTTTCTTGGATAGAACTGCTGCACGTCTTCCACCGAAAAGAATCCCTTTTTATTTAGTTTTGTAATCTCCCTCTGAGAAAGGCCGATTGCCTCAAGCTCCATGCTCATGCTCCAATCCTGTCTAACTTATTTTCGTACCTCTCCTGCTCTTTTTCGAGCTGATAGATGGTAATCATTCTTGAGATAGTGTTGCTCATTGTTTCCAAGCTATCCTTGTATGCCTTTATAATCTCTTTTTTGCACACTGCGGATGTATGTTCATCTGTGAGTTTTGCCATCTTATATTTTCTCGCCTGGATATCCACGGCACACAAAAGATAATTTAAAAAGCTCCTTTCATTGGCCAGATATGAAAGAATACGTTCTATCTTTGCAAGCTCAAAGAATTCTATTGTGTCAGGTACTTTAAGCCCTCTATATCGTGTGTAAAAGAATTCCAAGATATCCTCGGAGTCCATGACATCTATATTATTGGCGTTAACTTCTATGACATTATTTCCCATTATCATTTCTCCAACTGCTCTGTGATCTGGTCTATGGTTGATTCTAAGACCTTTGCATCGCCCGCATCGATTACTATCCCATTATCTATAATAGGCGCTTCTTCTGAGACTTCGGCGCTGCTTTCATCTGTGATAACGATATTCTCAGGAGCAGCTACCGTTTGAGGCGTAGGTTGCGTCTGGACCTCAGATACTGCCTCTGTAGGTTCTAATGCTGCCTCAGGTGCCGGTCCGCATCCGGTAAGCATAACTGTCAAAGTAAGTGTTGATAAAAGTCTTTTTCTCATGTGATCACCCTATATGATTAAGAACGAAATTTCCGCCCTTATCTACCCACTCCGCAATACATCTGACCATATCGGCCTCTACATTTCTTTGGGTAAGAGCGCTGTTTTCTCCTGCATAATCCTCGATGTTATATTCGTCGTAAGGTACTTTAACGTCATCAAGGAACTTCTTTACATAGTTTTCTGTGTCCTCATTTGTAAGAGGCTTAAGCTGGTGCTGGATTGAAAATCTTGACACAAGAGCTTCATCAAGGATGTCTATCCTGTTGGTTGCTGACATTAATATGGCTTTAAGCTTGTGATCACGGTAGTAATCAAGCTCCTGCATGATTGTTATTGTTACTCTTGCAAGCTCTCCGCCTGTTACTGCTGACTCCGTACCTCTCTTCACTCCTACGCAGTCAATTTCGTCCATAAGGAAGATACAGTCCACATCTGCTATAAATCTGAATATAGCAGATATGTTCATGGCTGTTGTTCCAAATTCCCCACCGAGGAGCTGCGCGAAGTTGATCTTAGCAAGTGGCTTACCAAGCTTATATGCGATATATCTTGCTGCTGTCGTTTTTCCTGTTCCGGGAACTCCGTACAGGATTGTTGAGTTAAGATAACTTATACCCATCTTCTGAAGCTTTTCTGCTGTTCTCTGCATTCTGACGATATCATCCAGAATGTCATCCATATCTTTAGTTGCGTAATATCTTGACATTGGAAACGAACTACAATCTTCTATTTCAAGGTAAGGTGCGATATTTTCGGGAATTGAAATCATATAAAAATCCTCCTGTCTATAGAAAAGTATACACAAACGGAGTAATAATTGCAATACAAAAATACACTAAAAGAAAACGCCAAGTATTTACTTGACGCTTTTGTTATGGAAGCAAAATGACATTGCCTCTATAGTGAAGCTGTACAACCAGCTTTCGAGTTGATCTCTGTTTTTGCTTCCAAGGGGGTATAAGTATTCCCAAAATTTGCCGCCTTCAATTTGTGGGCCGTTACTGTTAGCTTCTTGAGTGTTCACGCTATAATATTCTTCATTCGAATACTCTGTAAACATCTTAGATATATGTTCAATATCATAATCATATACTTCGATATAATCCGGTGCGATATATTCTGTGAATCGATTGCTTGTTATTTTGGCGTAGAATCCTTTCCATGATGAGTCATTTACCATTTTCATTCTGAGAATATCTTGATGCTTAATATATAACTTTCCGCCTATAACATTAAGAGTGTCAACAGGAGTATTTTTAGAATGCGGATTTTGTAGCATGGCAAGAATACTTATTCCATAGGTGTAAGGACTTTTGATATCCGTGGAAACTACTGAGCTATCCATTACATAGGTTAATTTGTAGAGACGCTTTGTATTTATACCAATACTTGCGATTTTGGCGCTGTTTTCTTCATTGTAAGAATCGTAAGAAAACTCTTTATTAGGCTTCTTATTTAAAATATCAGAAGCATTTGTTAGAGCAATATCTCTTTCTCTCAACAGAAAATCGTCACGCTTGACGTATATTTCGTTCTTGTTGAAAAAGTCTATCATGTCATCAATAAAGCCGTAGTCAGGATTGCAAAGACCCTTTTCGTACTTATATATTGTTTGTCTGCTGTAATCAAGACTTTTGCCTAGTTTCTCCAGGGATAATCCTAGTTTTTTTCTGCATGATTTGAGCAGGTTCCCGTTGAATTTAGTATTATTCTTATTATTCATGGCACAATCTCTCTATTATTCATTACGACAATTATATAGATGGATTATATCATATAGCTCTTTGTCGCTATTAATGTATTCGCTGTCCTCATTAGTGGTATCATCAAGAGATATTTCAACTCCGGTGCGAATGCCATTTTTAAGCAGCTTAGAGAATTCCTCTTCGCTGATCCGATATATATCAGGTTCTATTTCAGCGATAACGCTCTTTATTGACACGGCGGCTATATTGGCCCCGATAGTACTGCTTTTCACACGTCCGGTCCTATGATTGAGCGTCTGCGCTGTTACAATATCAATCCACATAACTTCCATACCATTCCATAAGAGCGGGGCTTTACCATCTCTGGAACTATATAGCATGATATTTGTGTAGCAGATTAGTGCGTGACAGTTAGATAGGCTTTGAGTTTCCATGAATACTCCTTTCGTTGCTGTTTTTGTGTTGATTTAATTTTAGACTGGACTCTATTTACCTGTCTGTCACTAATTAGGCCACAAGATATTACACCATTAAGATAATAAATGTATTGCAAATAATATATGTTTGTAGTAATATATGGGTATAATAATTAACATCATATAAAATAAAAACGATGAAAATAGATGGAGACGTGATGAGTAAGATAATTGCTTTTGAAAATAAAGAAAAGAGAGTTGGAAGACTCCTTAATGAAGTAGATGAAATGAATAAAGAAATTATAGATGCTGCTGATTCTCATATAAGAAAGATGGAGATGAAAGTTAATAGTGGCGGAAGCTTCTCTGATAAGGATATAGATGAGATGTTTGCGCATTTAGGAGAGTTGGCTGATGCAGGAATAAGAGAAGAAAAGGAAAAAATTCTTAAGAATAATGGCATGCTGTAAAGCCTTTAATGCCTAATAGCTAAAGAAATCCCCGGAGATACTTGTGATCGTCCGGGGGTTCTTTTTACTTTGCGGCAAACTGAGCTGTTACTGACATACTAACAGCCTGACGGATATCAGTTGCAGCCCTTTCGGGCGTTGCGATATCGGTCATGAATTCGTGCTTCTTATTGAGCTGTTCAAGGGCCTTAAAGAGGGTTTCTTCGTTGATCTTATTCTCGAAGAAATCGCGCATATAGGCATAAGCCTTCTGCCCCTCATAAGGATACCTTTTAACAGCTACTTTAAGTGCTACGAAATCAATTACTACAAGTGTTCTTGATGCTTTAACCATATTAAACTCCTCCCGCCATCTATGACGGGGCCTGAAATAATGTATTACACTACGCAACACATCACCTGCCCCGTGCTCGGCAGGATTTGTTTGAGGCTGGTTAACCTCTGACTAAGTGAAACTTAAGCTAACGCAAAAAAGTCACTAATCCCGAAAATGAGATTAGTGACTTTTATTTTTTACGGAAGCTTTTTTACGTTTACTCTATATTACGCTTTTGGCGTATTCAACATTAGTTTGGAGTAATGGACTGAGTGAAGTACTCTCTGTTCTTCTCGTTTGGCTGAATGAATGCTATATCGCCATCTTTAAGAGGAATATCCTGTATCGGGTACTTATCAGTTATCATCTCATCTCCCATAGGGGCTGTTGTCTTTGCTCCCTGTACCTTCCACATATCCTTTGTTCCACCATAGTACTGAAGGTGAGGATTGTTATTGTTTGTGGTTGTGATCTTGAAGTTGAGCATTAGGAAGCCGTAAGGGAATTTTTTAGGAGTGTTAAGCCAGAAGTCAGCTTCTTTGTCCACGCCCTTTACTGGGTTTCCTGCGTTATCTGTACCGTTGTTAAACTGTACAAGATAGTCATAGTAGTCGATGACTCCATCGCTGTCCTGATCTGTTGCTCCAAGGTTTTTAAATGTATCACCATCACATACAAGTATGCCATATGGGATGTAGTAAGTGCCGTACCAGGTCTGCATACAGTACTTCATTTTTTCCTTTGTGTCAGGGTTGTTAAGGTTAAACTTTGATAATGTAAGGTGTCCCTGGTCATCATCAAGGTTCACTTCTAATTCCTCATAATTACCTGTTAAAGTCCTCATCTGAGCATTGAGCTTCTGCTGACTCATTACCCCAAAGGCAACCTTTCTTGTAAAGAACTCTGCTACGTCGGAATCTGTTATCGTACCGTCACCGCTCTTTAAGTAATTATGCCTTGCAATAGTGTACCTAAAGTCAGGGTTATGATAATAATCAGGATCAGATGTCTTGTCGGCATAATAATCAAGGTCTGTTGTAAGGAACTGTGCAGCATTCTTATCTGTTGTATTGTCGGTGTCCCAAAGCATTCCCGCCATCTGCTCATTCCAGAACGTAAATGTCCTGTGATCAGGAGTTTTCTGTAGACCGGTTCCAAGGTCAGCTCCCTGGAGCGACTGGATGTCCCATGCGCTGCCATATCTTATAAGGCCATCGCCATCCGGGTTGGGGTAATAAACCTGAATATCGCTATGCTCAGTTCCGTCGATATCATACCATCTAAATGTCGGGAAGATATTTACCCAGTCTCCAGTCTCATCCCAAAGGTTTGCAATTGTCTTTACTGAGTATGTAAAGAACGTTCCTGCCTTGAGATAACCTGCATTTGACCATACCTTTGATGAGCCAAGCCCCATAGGAAGCGTATTTGATTCTTCCCAAAGTCTTGTCGTCTTTCCGTCAAGGTTATATCTTACACTTGTACCGCCAAGTCTGTTCTTATTACCCTGCTTCTTCTCTTCTTTTCTTGGCGAGAAAGCGATGTCACCCTTAACAGATACTGCGGAATCATCGTAATATTCATCAGAAAAGTCCTGATATGAGTTTGTCCCTATGATCTGAAAATCGTAGATGATACCTGAAACTTCCACGGGCACTTTATATGTTGCCACATAGTTGACACCCGATTCTCCTGCATTCCAAAGTACGTTATGGTATGCTTCCTGAGCTGATATATGGTTTACACCATGTTCGTCATAGACGTTGGATGAAAGTACCATGTACTGAATTTCCCAATAGGTTTTTTCCTCTGCAAAAGGCGGGATATAGAACTTGGTCATTTCATCATAGTCAGTATCGTGACCGGAATCATTTTCGGGATTGAAGTTACATTCGATCCAGTCGGTGTAATATACGCCATTATATTCATGGTCTTCGTCCTCAATAGGCTGGAAAAACTTGATGCTTCCATCATCATTATACATTCCTACATGGAAGGGAAATCTTACCCATTTAGCAAGGACATACTTGTTATACATCCTTTCCTCTCCGCTTGGTGAGTAGCCCTGAATTGCTCTGTGACGGGCAGGGTCAAACCTGAATGTATAAGTATGGTCGAGTATGAGTTCTGCGATAACCTTTCCATCTGTTGTCGTACCGTCTTTATTAACAATTTCAGTATCAGATGTGAGGTTTTCTGTTATGAGCTGCGTTCCTGTATTTGCATCAAGGATGGTCACAGGCCCTACTACAGGTGTATGGACATATACAGGTTCATTCTTTTCGAATCCTGGTTTTATGTGTGACGATATAGGGGATTCTGTAAAGGTTTTTCCTGTGTTGTTATTAAGTATTCTCTTGAGGTAAGTTGCCTGAAGGCCTGTTGGGTAGACTCCGTTTGCGACATCCCTTGGTATAAGGACGGTTTCTTTGTTTTCCCTAAACTTCCAAAACTCATCATTTTCCCCTTCCGGTAAATCTTTGCAGGATGTTGATGCAGCCTCGGCATCTTCTGTCTCTTCTTCAATAGTGCTGACACCATAATAGATTTTCCGGCCATCTGAATATGTAGTGGTTTCTGATACCGGCATGTAACCTGACACGCCATTCATATAAAGTAGTTCATCAAGACGAAGATAATCGTTCCAGCTTGTTACGCCCTTTACCGGATCCTCTTCTGTAATTTCTTCATCATGCACAATGTCGTACCATTCTTTGATGAGCTTTTCAAGTTTGTCTTCAGCGGCCTCTTTGGCTTCAGCTTTGGAATCATACACTTTACTTACCGAGCTGCTTTTGTGTTGCATAGCTGTGTTTTTTTCGGGCCACTTGACGTGCTGATCTGTGCTTGTAAGCCAAGAGTCTTTTTCTTTCGGGTTTGGAACGCCGTTGATTTGACATTCCATTGGAATAGAATTGCCGGGATAAGTATAGTCAATCCAATCACCGGGATATACATCGTTAAACACTTCTATATCCGCAATCTCATACATGTTGATATTTGAGATATAATAATACTTATATGAGCGGAGGATGTCTGTCCAAGTTCTTATTTCTTCTATTTCATCTGACATTACCTCTTCGTGAGGTTCGCCTATTGGCGTTCCTGTCGCAGGGTCTGTGTCCTGAACAAGCTCTTTCCAGGAATAGTCCACTGTAAATTCAAAATTGTTTGTATAGTACCTTTCTCCTTTATGCCATCTGATTTCATAGTTTCCAAACCATGTGTCTGCACCAACTCCGTTAGTGATGTTTTCACCGGATGGAATACCTTTGTCTAAATGAAATGGCCCGTCAACAGCTTCTCCGCTATCGTCGGAGGTGTTCCATGTATAGTAGTGAGGATCCGTTTTGCCTGTACGTTTATAAAATCCATCATCAGGATCTGGTGGAAATTCTGGGGGAATAATGTCTTCTTCGCCCGCAAAGAGAATATACCTATCAAAGTGAGTTCTGATAGACTTAGGTGATGCCCAGCCGTAGGCTTTAACGAGGTCATCAGGAGTTTTGCCTATGCCTACGTTGTCATAGACGGCGGGTTTGTCATTAAATATATTGGGGTATTCATCGAGCGCATGTCCCCCAGGATAGAGAGCATCGCCCGAATTTTGGCGCAACGGGTTTTTATAATTGTAGTTGATTGTTATCATTACACAATCTACTTTTAAATAGCACAATTCTCCACTTTCAAGATCTGCAAGCCAGTCTCCACTGTATGAGCCAATCATGGCTTTAATTTCATCAATGTTAAAGCCGAAGTAAGAGCGAGATGTTCCGTCTCCTTGAACGACATTAGTTATTGAATCTACTTCATAAGGAAAAGCAATCCAATCTTCTTTAATTGGATTTTTTGTACCCAATTCACATCTCGTCACCGTCAGTCCGATAGTTTGATATGCAATTAAGGACGTTCTGATTTTATCATGAGTATCAAGATCTTCTCCAGGTAATATTTCTGGAACATCATCTACGGTCCATACATCCCCAGAACTTGAAGATAATGTCAGCCCGGAACGTGTCCGAGATTCAATGCCTGTCGATAAACTATCGTATGCTGCTTCTACCTTAATTGTTGTGTCGGGAATAATATTCCCGATAGGTGAAAGCAGCGATGCTATCAATGAAACTGTTATTGCTAATGAGGGTAATATTTTATGTTTTTTCAAAATCAAATCTCCCAGTAGTATAATAAATCAACCTATTACGCAATAAGTATATTACACCGTTAGCGAATTTTCAAGATGAGATTTACTTGCAGGATTCGTCTTGGGCATCAATAATAGAAAAATTTAGAGATTATTAATTTCACATTATTTTCTGATGGAAATATAATTGGAAGGAAATCAAATACAAATTTATTCTGCAATAGGAGTGACAAACATATGTATCTAAGTCTTGATCCGTTCGCGAATATCTGTCAATTGGTCAACATAGATCGTGGAATAACATTTGAAGTAAAGCGTGAAAATTCCACAGGGGATTACCGCATCGAAATGTACGACGATAAAGACGCTTATGTGATAGACAATTTCACAAAAGAAGATCTGGAAGTTGCCGGATGTGATGTAGAGAAAATTGAGTATCGCATGCCTGAATTATTGCTATCTTCACTTGAAGGTAGCCACAACAAAGAGGAACTACTTGAAAAATACTCCCAGAAAGCAGTAACAGCCTACCATCAAGAACAGAAAAAATATGATAATTTCATGGAGAAGCCGTTTCCTGGCGAATTTGAATAATCTCTATATGAAAGCAATAAATGTATTGCATTTAATATACTGAAGGTATATACTAATAGTGTAATAAATAAAACACTTATGTTTTTAGTTGGAGGTTAAAATGAGTTATTTGAGAGTGAAGAAAACGATTGTATTCACCTTAATTGTTAGTATGTGTATTTTCACAGGGATGATGGTGACAGCAATCCGCACGTTACCTTCTTGGAGCTTTGAAGATTATGATGGTAATGGATTTATAACGCAAGATGAAATAGAAAGATGGTATTCAGAGCTGGGAGTTGATAGAGAGCAATTTTTAAAAAATCCTAGTTATGCAGCGCAAATGGTTGAAAAACTTGATAAGCAATATGGCGAGACAAATACTCAAAGTAGCTCTTCTGCAACCATAAAGAAAGAGGAACACACCCATTCATACACAGCAAAAGTAACCAAAGAGGCAACCTGTACCGAAGCCGGAGAAATGACTTACACATGCTCTTGTGGTGATAGCTATACAGAAGTAATTGCCATGAAGTCTCATGATTACGATTCAATTGTTACCAAAGAGCCTAATTGTACAGAAACCGGAACCGAAACCAAGATGTGTGTTGACTGTGGCGATACTATCGAATCTGTCATTCCTGCACTTGGACATAAGCCCGGAGATTGGACAACCGAAAAAGAAGCTACTTGCTCTGAGGAAGGACGAAACGTTAGATATTGTACCGTCTGTGGTGAACCTGTTGAAACCATGATGGTTGATAAACTGCCTCATACCGAAGGAGAGTGGGAAGTCTCTCAGAGGGCAACATTAACCAAGCCTGGGCTCAGAGTAATCAAGTGCACCGAATGTGGCGAGATCTTACAGCAGGAAGAAATCCCCGCAAATACTACTCTACTCTATGTCATTATTGGTGTGTGTGTCGTAGCTCTAATATGTATTATTGCAGGAGTTGTGATTTATAAGCGCAGAAGATGATTCTTCCATGAAAAATAATAAAAGGCATCAGAGATTGATTATAAGTCAACTCTGATGCTTTTTTAGCATAAATTGTACAATACAATCCATAAACGTGATAACATGAATAATGCCGTGTACCTCCAGCAGAAAGCACCTTAGCGAATTTACAAGGCGAAAAAATTCTCCTGTGTTGCAATTAGGTACTGCACAGGAGAATGATGTTTAAATTCTATATTCTTAAAGCAGTCTAAGCCGAACTAATCAAGTAGCTAATACGTGATGCAACATTTTCTCAACGGCTTTAGATGCATTTGTGGCTGTGATTTTAATTTCAGGATGTTTTTTTTGAAACACCACAAATATTTCATGAGCAAAGCCTTGGCCAACGTCTCTTATTCCTTGAAAATCAAGCTCTATCTCCTCAAAATCATCAAACCTGTGAGTTAATCGTTTGGCTTGAGATCTGGATATCGGATACCCATTTGGATATATGTGATTCAATGGTATGCTGGTCTTAGTAAAGCCTCCATCAACATCAGCATACGCATCAAATATATCTCGCAAAACTTTTTTGCTAAAATTAGATAAACGCATAAATATCAATGTTCCTTTTGCTGGTGTTTTTTCTTCGTTAAAAGATTTGATAACATCACTGTAATTATTGTGACTAAACAATTTGCCGTCAGAAAATGCACCAAACACATCCATCACTCTTGACGTGAAAAAAATTCCTTCGCCGGAGTGATTTTCCGTATCTGTTGTTAATTTCCCTTTAAATAACTCCATAATTGCTGTATCAAGTGAGTCATAATGGTAATACCCTTTGATTTTTTCAAATATCCCAATACCGTCATCCCAAATAGATACGGTTGTGTATAAATATGTCTTTGATACAACAATATGTATCTTTTTGGCGGTGGAGTGATCAATAGCATTATTCAACATCTCTGATATTGCGTACTCCCATATAGATTGAATATTGTCGTCTAATCCTAATAATATGCCTTGTATATCTTTTACATATATCTCCGTTTCTTCCAATTCTTTAGTTCGGGCATAGGCAAACTGATATACTTCCTCATTAAGGGCATATCGTTTCCCGCTTTTTCTTACAATCTCCTGTTTTTCCATTTCGCGCAAATACCCATACACAGCTGCGCGTGTAATTTCAAAAACATCGGCAGTTTTTTGAACATATGACGGATTTCCTGATGCTATCTGCTCTAATAAATAATACTTCGCAGCTTCTCTTTTCTCTTTGCTAAGACTCATTCTATTTCCCTTCTATAATTATCTATACATTTATATATACATGTTAGAACTTTTATGTATACATTATATGCGATTTGCGCACATGGGTCAACTATATAGTTTCGAAAAATAAAACAGCCTCAATGCATCGCATCGGGGCTGTTTTGAATGAGTTACGTGATTTATCAATATATTTTGGGTATTCAAAGTTGTTGAGGGGCAATTTACTTGAGGGTGCTGATGAGTGGAAGATTATTTGCCAAATTCTCATGGAGCGTAATATCTTTGATATCATCTACTGCAATAGCTGCCTGTCCGTAGTGTTCAGAACTGGTATTTTCATCCTCAATTTCTTCGATGAAAATAAACGTGTTGTATTTGTTGTTGTCGCGTTGCATTCTGAAGTCTACAACTCTACCGTACAAAGTTTTTCTATTGTTATCAGTAAGTTCAATTACAGAACCTCGTTTTACAACATCAATCATAAACATTTTCCTTTCTCATATATGGTTTCTGTAAAGAAAACAACAAAATTTTCCTTGAAATCTGTGTATGTTTGTTTTCTTTTGAGCTGGTGGAGCATATCGGGTCTCCTTTGATGCACTATTACCAGTCACTATCCCAATCAGTTCCGCCAGAATCCCATGAATCTGATTCAGAATCCCAATCATAATCAGAGTCAGAGCTGCTTGAAGTGTGGTTATCTTGATAAGATGCACTATCTTTTACATCTGTAAAATCCTTAAGATTTCCCCCGGCACTTAAGATAAAGTCCTTGTCGGATATTTCCCAGTCAATATCTTCATAAGTGCGCCCCATGTAATATGGATCCGTATATTCAGGGTCATATTGTGCAGGAGCGGTTGTTACATACCAATCACCATAATCATTGTCGTAGAAGTACCACGTATTGCTGTCGTTGTAGTAATAAGTATCATCATAACTGTAATATCCGTTGTTTCTGCTCTGATATCTGCCAAGAAACGCTGTTGCGATGGCGATACTGAACCAGATGATAACAAATGCCGTAACAATACGACTGCTACGCTTTTTTTGTGCCTGTCTCTGCACGGTATTTACTGAACCGCGATTATGAGAGAGGTTTTTCTGATGAACTATCTCATCCTTTAGCTTTTGGTACAGCTCATCTACGGCATAAGCCTCATCTTTACCTTTATAGCGGATAGCTCTTGAGCCGTCTGCCTTGTTTTTATAGACTACAAATTCACCGTTTTCATCTTTGTAAATGCCAAAAGCCCGGGGTTGTATATAATCGACTCCTATAAAGAATCTGGTCTTTTCAGGTGGTGGCAGGTGCCTGTCCTCATACCATTTTTTCAGTTCCTCTATAGTATGCGGCTGCTTGTCCCCATCGTGATGTGACGGGTTTGGTGCTCCGCAGCTCGGGCAGTTCTTTTGATATTCCTCGTATATATTTCCGCAATAGTCACATTTTATTTTCATAAATAAAGCCTTTCGTTGCTATGGACGGAAACCCACTACCGGGTGATGGGTAGTTGACTTAAACATTTGCTAATGACGGTGCCGTAAATTTGTAAAAACTGTCTGTGGCATTACTAAGACAATCTACCCGTTCCTTTGTATATTCAAGGCCACTAAATGTATATTCCCAGAACCTTGTAGCTTTATCATTCTTGTTTATCGTGACAAGTCCAATATTACCTTTGTGCTGTGCTACGAAGTCATGGATTACAGTCGTCATAAAACGCTGATTCCTATAAGCAGGCATAATGTACGCCTCTGATATGAACCATCTGCATCCTGACGCTGCCTGTTGTTTTTTGTCAAGATCCTGTACCATCAGAAAGCCAATAAGTGCATTTGTGTGGGCATTGCGGATAGGCTTTACTTCCATATCCGGCATCGTCATCATATCTTCAAACCAGTTTTGCAGCTCATCTTCAAAGTTTTGTCCTGTATATGTCCACAGCTCACGCTTATAGCTCTGATACATGTGGAACAGTTCTGTTTTTGTCTGTGAATCCATTATTTGTCAGCCCTTCTTAACCTGGTTATTCCCTCAAGTCCCACCTGATAGATAGCAGCCATCTGCCGCCCCTCAGGTGTCTTTAGGTCGCACTTTGCCTGCATGTTTTTATAAAAGCCTTCTGCAAGATCTATTGTGTTTTTGGTGATAATCTGTCCGTTGCAGTAAAGTGTTCCTGTATCAGGATCATAACGGGACTCTTCATATTTTGTCTGTGCATATCCGCCTGCTCCCATTGAAGCGGCAAGCTGGTTTATTAACGATTCTCTATCTGCCATATTTATTTTTCCTCAAATCCTTCTTCCGGTCCCGGTGCTTTGTGCTTGTCATTTTTGTTTCAGACGTGGCGTTCCTTAAGCTTGTCTATTGAATTTCTGCTGTGCCAATGACTACACCAGGTACATTTGATGGTTATTTTCTGCATAATTACCAGTTCCATTTGTAATTTGGGCAGTTATCCGGCGTAACATTTGTATTCGGGTCTCTATACTCACATGGAAGCGTTCTGCATGTAGCACAGCGATAGCCAGTATGATTTCCATAGCGCTTTTTACATTCAAGAGAGCAAAAAGCCTGCCTTCCTTTAATTGCAATAAACCGTCTTCCACAGTTTATACAAAGACGTGATACATTACTGCTCATGTGTAATCCTCTTTACTAAGCGCATGTTTTAGTGTCTGTTCACTCATAGGACCGTATACATTGCCTTCGATACACTCTCTTGTTGCTTTATAAATAACTTGCGAGAAAACCACTTCCGATGAAATCGGATGTGGGATGAATCACCTTTACACGAACAGCTGTTCGTGATAGAATAAACATATCGGAACCTTGAAAACTGTATATATGAGGTTGTGCCACGAATCTAACAAACCAAGAACCTGTGGTGCGTAAAATATACAAGGTGTTAGTTCCCACGCGCCATAAGCGCATCAAATAACATTTTCAAGTATGCCGAAGGGCTTTGCCTGACGGAGTAGTGGCACCGTGAACGTGCCTTACTATACCGCAAGGTATTGTTGAAACCATTTCCGATGTTGTCGGTGGTGGTAGTTCATTGCTCATCTCTATCAATGCTCCTTTGGGTTTCTTCTAAAATGTAGTTCGACTGAAAATAGTTTTCCGACATGGGATATTCTACAAGAATATATTTGAATATCAGAATTAACACGATGACTTCAATGATAAAGCTTATAAATATCGTAAGAAGCCAGAATTTACAGTCCTTATCTATACTTCTGCATTTATTCAAATTTTCGGCCTTTCTATGCTTCTACTCCGGGTCACGACTTCGTTAGCCGCATTATCCATGCCTGCAAAAAGCTTTTTAACGTCCTTTTTGATAGTTTGTGCTAAAAAACGATTGGAAATGTAATAGCAGACATGAACACTCCTTCCTACCACCATTTTGAAAAGGTGACTATAAACTCTTCTTTGGTTCCGTAATGCTCAAGCCAGTAATCCTGACAAAACCTCTTTATCTTGAGATCAAGTTCTCTATTAAAATGGATTCCGTAATCTGCCATGTCGTGCCAGTCTGCACGGAGCGGAATCAGGAAATGATATTTCTCAGAGTTGGCTTTATTTGCGCCGCCGAAAATATGATGTACATGTATGTCTGCACTATCCTTATTAGAACCGGTTATATAGCATGTCTTAAGGTCGGCTGTAAAAATACTGGCATAAGGATACACGGGCTTGTATGCGGCCTGTCTTTGTTTCTTTTCGCCGCTTTTCTTTGGCTTGCTGGCAGTAGAAGCACCGGCCCTCAGTGGTTTATATGTATTGAGTCCTTTCTTTGCTCTTAATGGCGCTTTGGCCCTTAATGGTGTTTTTCTCTTTAGAGTTGAGTACAAACATTCCTCCTTTAAATACGCTATCTGTATATCATGATAGCATGAACAGGCATTTTAAGCAATACAAATATTACACCACTTGAGCAACAAAAAAGAGCTTTCCCGTAATGGAAAAGCCCTTGATTGACGATTGATTATCAGATGTATCCGTGTTCCTCCCAGTATGTTTTAGCTGCAACTGCTGCATCCTCGCCGCAGGCATCTTCTATCTGCCTTCCGGTGAATCCTGCATCAAACAGAATCGAGTAAAAATCATCTTCGTCAGGAAGATATTTTTCGCACCAGGCTGATAAAGCTTTGAGCCTGTCAATCTGGGTTCTCTGGGGCGATATTCCCTGAACATCCTCGAATCCCTCTACAAGTTCGCTATAATCCGCACCGTAGATTCTTGAAGAATTGTTCTTGGGACTGTCTCCCGCGGCCACCATCTCTTTATCAGATGAAGGAATGCGGATATCTCTATCCTCTAAAAAATCCTCTACTACTTCAACCATGTTTGAGGAGGCGGCCATTCTCTGTGAGTTTATCTCCCAGCAAGCAGATGTGATAAACTTTATGAATTCTCCGCCGCCCTGTTCTTCGAGCTGCATGTAATACTCTACGGAGTCGGCGATATCTGACACCTTTATTGTGATGTCATCCTGGCTTCCACCTAGATCCTTGAAGATCACAAGGAATTCTGTTACGAGTCTTCTCTCTGGCTCTATCATGGCGTAGATGTCAACGTAGCCATCGCCATCTTCCTTGTCAAAGATAAGCTTTGCCGCGTCGATGAGCTTATCGCTTTCCACCATGACATTGCATATAGCCTTTGGCCACTTGTTTACATCCATCATATACTCAGAAGTAGTATCAAGTTTTATATCAAATAACATATTTCCTCTTTTCCGACACTGCCCCATAGGGAATAGTGCCTTAGTTGTTCCCATGTAAGGGTATTAATAGTATCGAAATAATATTGAGTTGTATTTTCCTTCTTTAAAGAGCTTTTCTATGGCATCTACAAGCTCTGCATAGGAGTACTTGCTGGTATTGTAATCAGCCTGTACTTTTCCGGGCTCATACCATTCAATGACTATACCTTTTGCATCATAGGATGCTCCTTCAAGGGCATATGTGTTATCGGGTGTAAACCTATAGCCTGCAAAACCGCCAATGCCAAATTCATCTTTAAGTTTCTTTATCTTTTCTTGTTTGGAAGCGCCGTTTATGAAGAGTTCTAACACTCTTTCCTTGCTTCCAACATAACTTCCTAAATGTCCTGCGGCAAATCTGAGAAGAGGGTTAAAGTCTTCTTCAATGCTCTGTGCAAGACTTCCGAGATAGTCGAACAGAGTTATCTGTCCGGCTATCTGAATGTCTTTTGTCATGCAAACCTCCTGATCTCACTTTTCTGATGTTATGAAAAGAGTGTCCTCTTTACTCTCAATGTTGTTTACATAAAAGAAATCAATTATTTCATCATCAGACTCATCTCTGATGCAAATGGCAATTTCGCAGTCCGCAAACTTTGATATAGCATCCGCATCATTCCCTTCGAAATTCGGAGAATCGCCCCAGCATTCATTAGATGATTCTGCTTCCATGTGGAACAAAAGCTGTTCTGCGTTAAGTTCTGAGGCATCAGGCTTGTAATAAAGCAGATATGTTTCTTCCACGCAGCTAAGACAGTCAATATTTCCCACACTTCCATCAGGAAGAACAAGCTTCACTGTTTTGCCATTAAGGTTCATATCTGTCAACGATTTCATTAGTTCTTCAACGTACATTTTCTTTTCCTCCTAGTACTCCCGCCAAAGCAGGAGTACATTGAATCAATGTTTCCTGCCATCAGGCAGAGTTACTATTCAGTTTTAAATTAAACACCTCTTCCTTCGTAGAACTCTGAGACAGTTCTTTCGGAAAGTCCTACGATTTTTGCTGCGATATTACGAAGAGTGACATAAAACTCCGTTTCCCATTCGGAACCGGTTCGTTCACAAGCAAGGTCGTCATCCCACCAGGATGCGCCGTGGTCATGCGCTGCCCACTCAAAAAGTGTGATATAAGACTCTATTTGCTTTTTATCGCCCTTTTCAAGAACATTCTCAAAAGAGATATAATCAGCGTATAACTGGCCGTTTAAAACGTCTTTGATGGTAGGCTCTTTGTACCATTTGCTTTTCTTATACTCTTCGTTATATCTATCTTTTTCCTCCTGAATTAGCCTTTCTCGGTACTTATGAAGTTCCTCTATCATCCGATGTACCTCCAGATATTACAGTCGTCCATTTCTTTGATAAGCGCCCTAGCACCGTGTTCCTTGGCATACTCAAGACATGCTCTGATATTCTGAGTGATATCATCAGTTTCAAGGCTGTCGCAGCGAAAAGCTATTTCATCAAGCAGTTCCTGAGGCACGTTGTCGATCTCATCAGCGCTGATGTTTTCCCCATCATAAAAGGTAAACTTCTTCCATTCATCAAAGATGATCGGCTTAAGCTCTTCCTTAGAGAGAACTTTTGGCTTCAAAGTAGACTCAATATCATCCCAAAGAAGGGTCTCTTTATGAGTCGAATCTTCAGTAGTTGCATCGCCCCAGTTAACGATATTGATATTTCTGCCGTCGCTTTCTGCCATTGTAACATCGATTTCAACGTCATGTCCTTTGGGCTGAAGCATTACGCAGATGCCAGGATGCTCAGGGTCCGTACACCTATATGCATTAAGAATTCCTGCATCAGTATGCACTTTGAGGTCAGCTACGCATGAAAGCTGTTTGCCTGTATACTTTGTGTACAAAGCTTTAAGCTTGTCAGCTTCCTCGTCTACCTGAGTTTCAAAGAGCCATTTCATGTATGCAGCATCATGATATTCTGCATCGAGGAATTCTTCCTTACATGCAAATATCTGGCCATGACCAAATCCCTGTTCAAAAAGGAAGATATCTCTTGCCTGCATAGCTGCTCTTTCGAGGTCTTCTGCATTGAACTCGTTCTCATAGCTTAAATTCCCATCAGAATCCCTGAAGTCATCAGGATCAAACATGTCCTGTTCGTACTTGAGCATCACCTTGTAGAGGTCGTCGAGACTATATCCATGTGACATCATCCACTCAAGCTGATAGAGTTTATAGCAGCGGTCTTCAAATTTCGTTTTTTCGTTTGTCATTATATTTTCCTCCAAATATATCAGAACGGATGATTATATGTTTCCTTGAACAAAGCATAATCATTGTTTATCAGCTGCTCCTGCACCAACCAGGCGCAGAAGCGATTGTTTTCAGCTTCTTCTTTTTCGGGGAAATATCCCTCGTTGAACTCGTCTGCCCAATAGAGATATGACTCTAGCAGTGTCGCTAGAGAATCCCTTTTTCTAGGATAAAAGTCTGGCCGTTCCATCGCCAGAAAGGTTAAAGTAGTGTAGAGATGTTTTTTCCACTCTGACTTCTCCTTTCTTGTAGGCATGATATATTCTATTTTTTTCATTTTTTATTTCCTCCTTATTATTTCCCATATTCCACTTGGAAATCCTTCCCTTGAAAGATCTTCAAAAGAATTGATATTAACATGGTAACTTGGGTCTACATTTCCATCTTTCCACCAGCCTACGGATAACTGAACAAGAACACCTTCTCTGGGACTTCTTGTGAGGCATTCAAACCTCTCGGAATCCTTAAGCGAAATAATGTCTATCTCGCCAGCTATAAGCTCATTAAGAAGCCTTTTCATGATAAGGTCGTTCCTATCACTATACTTCTCATAGGGCTTATACTTTCCGATGCACCGGATGTTCCGGCATGCAGCATCATGTAAGTTCTTAAGTCTTACTTCCATGGCTGCCTCCTTATGCGCATAACGAGCATGTACCAAGGCGCTTAAATCCTTTTCTGCCCGTCACAGCATTGATGCAGGCCTGTGTTAAGATCTTAACTCTGATGTCGTTATACATCGCCTCGGCTACGGTCTGGTTGGAACACTTTTTCTCCTGTGTAAGGCCAAAGCCTTTAACACAAAGAGTATTATTCTCATCAATAGCGATATAAACCTCGCCATCGACTGTCTCCCATGTCTCGAATTTTTTAAGTTCACGGGACTCGTTTTTTACTACGTGGATTGAAAACAGGCTCTCATCAAAGAGAGACATTTGCCCTTCAATGTCATAAAGTTTCATTTTAAATTCCTCCTTATTTGGTTTGAATTAGTTTATTGGTGATTTATATAAACGCCGGAATCGGCGGATTTTTAATAGATAGTCATATAACGCAAAAAAGAGCCACGGCTGAACTGCCATGACTCTTAAATGTTTTACGTATGCTATTTGACGTTACAAACATTATACTATAAGCGTACTTTGATTGCAACTGCTGTTTTTAGGCTGACTTATCTTCGAGAAGTGCTACATTATTGGCATCAAACAGATAATAGCTTGTATTGGCCATTGTCTTATTGTACGATGCTTCGCCCTCAAAGTCGTCTATAACAGCCTTTTCCTCCGCATTCATCTCTGAGTACATCTTCTTTCCATAGTCCTGAGGAAGCCAGCCCTTCTTCTGAGAGCCGAAGATATTGAATTTCTTCAACAGCTCCTCGTCTCTGAATACGATATGGCATGTCCCCTTCTTATAAAAAGTGATGTCGAAGTACTTCAGACGAATATTTTTTGTCTGCCCGGTGCGCTTTGCATAGCTAAGAGCCGAACCTACACTGATTCCGTCCGTAAAACCACCGTCTAGGTAGTTAAGAGCCTTCTCGATATCATCAATTTTATTGACGACATCGTAGTTATCAGGCTGATACTCTTTGCTGCCCCATCTTGACCAGACATTTGCGTAGAATGGAATGATCACCTTCTTGTTGATCTTCCAAGCCGAATTGGTCTTCCATCCATTGTAGTAGTGGATGTTATTTGATGAGTCATACCATGAGTACTGATGAGAAAGCTCATCGAACAGCTTGATGATGCAGTCCTCGATGCCCGTAACAAGGTTCTGATTCATCTTTATCTGCATCTGCTTTATGTTATAAACAGAAAATTCATAGTCTTTAAGCTCGTTAACCTTGTGCATGAAGTCGGTTTGCAGATTAGATGTCATCTGACCTGTGATCCTCTTATCCTTAAACAGAGCTGACCAATACTTCATCCTCTCCTGTTCAA
>JAEEGL011002115.1_pt1 | contig 82936 bp, 137 predicted proteins | sample 9134231 | NCBI WGS metagenome assembly JAEEGL01 (sample SAMN16246548, study PRJNA631951) | gut metagenome | biome: gut microbiome; feature: rumen; material: fiber-attached | host: Bos | place: Iran: Karaj | collected 2018-10
ATGAAATATTTAATTAAAGTAGTTGAAACTTATGTTGTTGGTACAGTTACCGATGTAGAAAATTTACATGAAGAATTTCTTCAAGATAGACATTATCAATTAACTGGTTTTAGTTATAAAACAAAAGAAATAAAACAAAAAGGTGAAGTTGTGGCTGAATACCAAGTTGTTACAGCTACTAAGATTTTTAATCAAGAAAAAGAACCAGATTATGATTGCGTAATTAAATATGAAGATGAACGAGATAAGGGGATTGACTTTTAATGACAGTAGATATTAAAGTAAAAAAAATAAAAGATAATGCGCATTTACCAACTAGGGGAAGTGACTTCGCGGCTGGTTATGATTTATATGCGGCAACTGATAATAATATGCCAGTATTCATACAGCCGCATTGCACTGAAAAAATAGGTACTGGACTATCTTTTGAACTTCCTTCTGGAACTTATGCAGCTATTTACGCTCGTTCTGGTCTTGCTACTAAACAAGGACTTAGACCAGCAAATTGTGTTGGTATATGTGATTCAGATTATAGAGGAGAATATATTGTGGCAGTTCATAATGATAGTGAAGAACCAAGAACAATAGTTTCTGGTGATCGTATAGCACAAATGATTCTTTCTCCATATTATGAAATGAATTTTACAGAAAGTGAAGATTTATCTAAAACCAAGCGTGGAGACGGCGGTTTTGGTTCAACTGGCATAGGAGGAAAATAATATGGCACGTAAATTATTGGCACTCGATTAGTCCTCCCATCTTACTGGATATGCTATTTTTGATGGCGAAAAGTTAATTACTTATGGTCATATTAATTAGAATGAATAGGATATAGGACAAAGATTAAAAGGTTTGCGAAAAAAGGTAATTGATTTAATTGAATAGTATGAAATTAATGAAGTTGCTTTTGAAGATATATAGTTACAAGGAAATGTAAGAAATAATATTGTTACATTTAAAACATTAGCAGAGGTGTTTGGAATAATTCAAGAACTTTGTGCGGAGTTAAGTTTTAAATATACCATAGTTCATTCGCAAACCTGGAAATCTTCATTACATATAGGTGGTAAGACTAGAGCAGAATAGAAAAAACAATCACAATTATATGTATAGACAATGTATGATATTAAGCCCACTCCTGATGAGGCAGATGCCATTTGTATTGGTGCGCATATAATTCGCAATGCAAATAAAAACTTTAATTGGGAATAAAAATTAGGGCAAATGAAGAAAAACCCTTTTGTTTAGATTTCTATATCATATGAAGGAATTTTAAAAAGGGGTGTCGGAATACATGTTAGAATTTATTGCCAAATACTGGATAGAATTCGCTCTCGGATTAGCCGCAGCTTGTATAACATTCGCAATTAGACAATACTATGCTTCCCAATTAAAATTAAAAGAAAAAGATTAGGAAGAGTTTAAATAGAATATTATTGATACAATTAATCAAGATTTAGAAGAATAGATTTAGAAATCAGATAAAGCTGATGAAAAAATAGAAAAAGTGGTTAATGAGCTATTTAGTAGCGTAAAAGCATTAACTGATGGTGTTACTTCTATACAATAGCAAATGGTTAAAGATAACGTACAGGCTTTGAAAAAAGGCGTTCTATCTATGTAGGGTAAAATTTTTAAAAATGATTGCCGCAGACTGCTTGAACCAAATCACATTATTACAAAAGAAGAATATGAAGATATAGTGGAAGATCATGTTTCATATAAAGGATTAGGCGGGAATCATATAGGAGATAGCTTGTTTGAAAGTGTTGAAAAAAAATGGAATGCTTAGATCGAGTTATCGTTGAAGGAGGAATATAATGAGTCAAGAAATAGTTAAAGAAATATTTGAATTGTGTATCATTCCAATTGCTGGTGTTGCTGTTGCTTTTCTTGTAAATTGGCTTAAGAAAAAAGCTAATGAATTAAAAGTAAAAACTGACAATGATATATTAAATAAATATATTGATATGTTAACAGATACAATTACTTCTTGTGTTATTGCTACAAATCAAACATATGTAGATAGTTTAAAGAAACAAGGCTCATTTGATGCCGAAGCACAAAAACAAGCATTTACAATGACTTATAAAGCAGTGCTTGATATTTTAACAGAAGAAGCAAAAACTTATTTAACTCAAGCTATTGGAGATTTTGATACATTTTTAACTCAAAAAATAGAAGCTGAGGTTAAATTAGAGAAAATTGGACTTGTTGTTGAATAAACATTAATTTAAACAGGGAGAATAATATGTTATTCTCCCTTATATTTTTTATATATAAGGAGAACATAAAAAATGGCATCAATTAATTTAGGAACATTTAGTGATGGTTTTAGTGGTCTTAATTATACTTGCTATCTTTTATATGATAATGTTACTAGAAGTAATGATAACGTTACTATTACTAATGTAAGAGTAAGAATTGTATCTTAGAGTTCTTATGGTACAGAAGGTAGAATGGCCGTAAGCCTTAATATACCAAGTGGAACTAATAGAGTAACTAATGGAACAATAGCAAATAGTTATACTTATCCAACTGATACAACATATACGGTGTCCAGTACTGGTTATACTTTTAGTAATTTAGCTTCTACGATTTCATATAGTGTATCATTTTCTGATACTGGCTATGGTACAACATGGAATAGCACTTACAGCAAAACATTTACTGGAAGTATAAGTTGTCCAGCAAGAACATATGCAGTAAGTTATAATAGTAATGGAGCTACATCTGGATCAGCTCCATCCGCTCAAAGTAAGATTTATGGAAGTAATTTAACTTTGAGTACCAATACAGGTAATTTGGCAAAAACAGGGTATATACTGTCTGGATGGAATACAAATGCCTCTGGAACTGGTACTCATTATGCTCTTGGGGGGACTTATTCTACAAATGCTGCCGTTACATTATATGCGGAATGGACGTTAGATACAGAATCTTATAAATTTTGTATTATGTGGGTTTGGAATGGAAGCGCCTGGAAAAAAGCCATACCTTGGATGTGGAATGGAAGTATATGGAAATCAATAAATTCGCATATTTGGAAATAAAAAAAATGGGAAGTCTAAAGTTAATTTTAGACTTCCCATTTTTTTATTCTTGTTCTAATGTAACTGTTTGCTATAAATTATCATCTTGTTGATTTAATAATTTATTTAATTCTATTCTAGCAACATTTCTATAATATACAATTTCTGTATTATCTTCCATTGCGTGCTATAATTCAGATAAAAAATTTACTGGATTAGATAATAAGTTTTCAAAAATTTTTATAATTTTATAATCTGTGGCTCTTAAAAAAGTATCATAAGTACCTATTTCATCTTCTAAATGATTTGTACTAACTTGATATTTTTCTAATATATTAATAGGAATTTCCATTTTTCTACTCCTTTTTTATTATCTCCATCTTCCACTAGCCTACATACACAAACTAACAGCAAAATTAGTACCTGATGCATTAGGACGAGTGGCATAACAAGCGGGTGTTTGTGTTGATGTTACATTCATATACGTTTCTACTCCCATTATTCCTATTGAAGCATTAGCAACCACATAAAACTATGGAGCAGAAATAAATAAACCACTTGGAAAATTCTATCTACCAAGACCAGGAGCAGCTTCATAAGCATTTCCCCAAGCATTCCAACCAGTAACAGTATATGGAATTATTGCTTCACAAGTTGCTTTTCCACTTGCCCATTTAAACCAATACCAATAACTCTCTACACCTTGAGCAACTATCCAATCAGTACTATCTAGGGTTTGAAAATATAATGATCCAGTACCTCCTGGATGTTTAGTAGATGTTGTTGGATCTGCACTTCCATAATTATTAGATCCTAAAACCTCTGGATGTATATACACATTACTATTAGCATCAGTACCAAGAAAATAATCTCCCCAACTATCATTATAAGCACCATCAGTTGCATAACACCAAGAACCTATTGTTAAATCACCCGTTGCTGTCAGATATTTACTAGTAAGATCTCCAGAAGAAGGATTATATGTTAATTTACTGTCTTTTCTAGCGCCTTCTGTTCTTGTTGTATTATCTGCTGTAGCACTAAATAACACTTCATAATTAGCATTTGTTGTTGTCGCTGTTTGAGTTACTTTAGCATCCGTATTACCGCTTGCTGGTAAAGTAATAGTTTTTGTAGAAGCTGATGTAACACGTCCTTTTGCATCAACTGTAATATATGGAACTGAAAACGTTCCACTATGAGCAGGTGAAGCATTGGCGCTTGGTCCATATGATCCTGCAGTAACCCCACTGTTTGCCAAAGTTACTGGTACAGACCAAGATTTGGTTGATCCAGCTGATGTACCTGTGGCATCACCAGTTAAAGTTACTGTAGCATTAGAACTAAAAGCAGTTGCTGTAGATGCATTACCGGTTAAAGCTCCATGTATTTCATCAATATAAGCATATTTCCAATACCAACTACTAGTGCCTATATAATTATGACCCGAACCTGCTGCACCAGAAGTAGAAGGTAATAAACCATAAGAACTATTAGATGTACCAATTTTTATCCATCCATTAGTAGAACCATCAGCTGGCATTAAAGTATTATAACTATCAGAAATTAAAGACCACGTTCCAAGATTAGAACGAGCATTTGCTGCCGTTGTTGCTCCAGTACCACCATTACCTATACCCAATGTTCCATTAACTCCAAGTGTTACTGCAGAAGAACCACCTCCTTGAATTGATGTGGTAGTTGAGGCGGTTCCAAGTGCGACATATACAGTTTGGGCGGCCGCCCACTTAGTAGCTGTTGATGCATTCCCACTTAAAGTTGCTTTAATTGTCGCTGGTAACTTTAAAGTAACTGCTGCACTACCATTTACACTTACCGCACTTCCAGTATTTGTACCATCTGAATCTGAAATACTAATATTTCTTGCGGTTCCCCAATTAGCTGTCGTTATATTTCCAGAACCATCAAAAGCGGTTCCGTTTATTGTTTTAGAAGCTGCTAATTTTGTAGCTGTAGATGCATTACCACTTAAAGCACCAGTAAAAGTAGTAGAATATATGTTATTCCATTTTAAACTCGAAGTACCTAAACTATAAACATCTGTTGTTTTAGGATTTAAATTTCCTATAACCCCATCTAATAGGGTTAAACTAATTGCTTTTGTATCTCCTAATATAGCCATAAATTAATTCCCCCCTATTATATCTATTTTTTCTTCATATCTTGATAAACCTCCAGCTTTGATAGGTTCAATTCGAATATCACTATATTTTATAGGTACAGTTCCAGTATTAGCGTATATGTTTAACCGTAATACAACATAAGGACAATCCCAAGGAATATTTACCCATCCAGAATTAGAGTTTCCATCCCAAATAGCATTATCACCAAAATATCCTTCAACATATTTCCATGTGTTATCAGTAGGTAAATTTCCTTTTTGAATAGGATAAGGATATGTGCCTCCATCGTATCTTTCGACTATATATGTATTTACTGCCTATGCCGTACCTGTATAAGCAGTTTTTAAATTTATAATATTATTACCATTATTTCCAGATATGACACCGGTTGAACCATTTGGGTTCCAAGCATAAGAGTTATAACTTCTTGTACTATTAGCCCTAACACCTATTCCACCATATGCTCTGTCTATCCAATTTTTTGCCTGATTTGTTTTAACTGTTATTGTTGTATCTCCAGGATTTAGAGCGGCGGCTAACTAGGCTTTAGTTCCTATAACATAAACAATATCACCATGCGATTTTGAGGTTGTTGTATCAATATATGGAATTATAGCAGTTAAAAAGCTTGTCATATCTCCTTTACATTTTACCCAATAAGAAACTTTGTATCTCTATCCTGGTACTACTTTTACAAGCCCCCCAAAATCTCCTGCTCCTGCATTTACTGGTTGAACAATTGAAGCCTTCGCAGAACCAGCCACATCATTTGTATCATAGCTCCATCCAGATGGTAACATAGATGAAATTTGTTTTGCCGCATTTCCATTAGGTATTAAATTCATGTTATCAAATTTTCTGCTGAAAAAATAACCACCTTTAATACGATCAACATTGCCTAAAACAGTAAAGTTTTTTAAATTTTCATTTTCTGTAATAGTGCAGCTTATACAATAAGCAACATACCATGTAACAGAAGTATTATTAGAACCAGAGATATAAACGTGACCGCCAGTAGAAAAAGACCCCTCTGAACCGCACTTATATAAGATTGTATATTCTTCCCAATCTCCTGTTCCAGCTCTTGGACTAATAAATGTTACTGAAGCGCCAGTCCCCTAAGCATTATAAGCACTTGTAACAGTATATCCAGTAGGAACTTTAGCAACAAATTTTTCTACAACTATTTTATTAGCTGCGGCAGTGTGCGCGCAATAAAAGCCTCCAGCTCCGGGTGAAGCAGTTCCATTTGTTGTAATTTTTAATACATAAGGGTGTTCAACCCAAAATGGGGAATTTTGTTCTTTTGCGTCTACTCGTGTGTGAGTTACAGTTCCTCCGCCAGAGTTATTGTAAACACTTATCGCACTTCCAGTATCGAAATAACAGTTTTTCCCTATAGCCTCTGTTGTAGCATAAAAACGCATTCCTTCTGCTTCAACATATTCATTACTAATTATATTTCCAGCTTTAATATTAATATGATTAATTGTATTAGTAATTAAAGAAGTTATATCATAATTCTAAAAAGCTGGAACACATTCTAAATTATTATCACACCAAGTTTTTACTTCTGTATCTGTTTTTGCAATATTATTTGCTCTTAAAATCGCATATAATTCGGTAATTTCATAAACTAATACATTTTTTGCTTGAGAAGATACTCCAGAAATTGCATTAGAATTACCATTATATAAAGTACCAGTCGTTAAACTTACTCCAGTTGAGCTGTTATTAATTCTACCAACAGCGGAAGCAGTGTATTCTGTACCTGCTACTGGATTTGCAATATTTGTTGTACTAGACCAAGTAGATGTTCCTCCTTGACTATAAAACTATACCCAAGTTGGAGACTAATTAGTTGTTGTAAATTTATATGTATATCTTGCATAATATACTTGTTTAGCTCCAAGAGGATGTTCATAAGGAACACTATAAAATCCATATGAAGAAGAGGGTGTTGACCAAGCATCTACTGTGACACAATTTTTATTAAGGTTTCTTAAAAAAATTGTATCTGTTTCTATAATTGTATCAGAAAAAACCATATAGTCAACCTCCTTATACAATTATTTCTAAACAAGTATTTGAAGAATTATAAACTATCTAAGCCGATCCGGCAACATTATATTTTGTTGCGTATAAATAACCGTTTAAATTTAATCTATCAGTTCTTGTAGGATTTGTTGTAGATGTATCAAAACTTAATTTTGACTATTGTGAACCATATGGTGCGTATTTTATTTCTGTTCCACTATTAGAACCATCTAAAATATCATCTGCGGCAGTTGCGGTGTTAGTATTATCACTTGCTGGTAATTTAATTTTAATAGCAACTCCACCAATGGTAGCAATGGTAGTTTCTGTGTTGCGGCTAAGATTAATTGTATTATTAGTAACATTTAATTTAGTTTTTACATAATTATACATATGAATAGCATCTCTTCTATATACTTTACCTGTTGCATTACTATCAGCAAAACCATTATTTGAAGCATAAGAAGAAAATATTTCTGTATTATCAGTAAAATCAGAAGTACCTTCATCTATATTATTAGCACCGCTTTGAGTAATCTAGCCCCAGTTTAAACTATTGCTATCAGTAGACCATGCGGGTACTCCATTAACGACTTTTAATACTTGACCATTAGTTCCAATACCTAAACGTGCCGGAGTGCTTGCCACAGACCAATAAATTATATCACCAGCAGTTGTACCAATAGATTTTTTAATATAAGTTGTATTAATAGCATTACCATCGGAATCCTAAGTAGCTTTAGTGGCACTAGCCGCACTACCAGTTATACTTCCAACTGTTAATACATTTGTTGATGGATTATATTTAAAATCATTGTCATAAACCGGGCGGCCAGTTACGCCATTATAAGAGAACCAAACTGGACGTGCTGCATTATCAGATGCGGTTCCTATGCCAGAATATGTGAATCCATTTGCAGATTTAAAATCAAAAGTTCCATAAAAATTACCAGAGGTTATTGGATTATCAGATGTACCAGCTTGGAAGGAGCCACCCATGTAATTTAAAAATAGTGTACCAGTTGTTGTAGATGAGATTGCTCCAGAATAAGCTTGTATTCCAGCACCACCAAATGAAAGAAAACGATTATTACCATAAATTATAAATTTCTTTGCACTTGTTGTGTCTGTCGTTCCTATATTAAATTCATCGGCTCCACTAACATATAATTTATATCCAGTAATATCATTCTATCCAGATGTAGCACCAATAATTAAATTACCACTTGTATTAAAACGTGCGGCTTCATGACTTGTATCTGCTCCACCTCGCGTAAAAATAACAGAAGCACTACTCCCACTATTTAAATAAAGGGTTGATGCACTATCCAATGCAAAAGTTCCAGAAGAAGTTTTGATAGAACCATTAGCATTAGAAGCGGCTATATTCATTGTATTAGTTGAAGGGTTCCAACGTAAATCAGTATCTTTTCTTGCACCTTCTGTTCTTGTTGTATCATCTGCGGTTGAACTGAATAATAATCTATAATCTGCGCTTGTTGTGGTAATAGTTTGAGTTACATTAGTATCACTATTACTATCAGCTGCCCAATATACAGATGTACCGTTTGTTTTTAAAACTTGTCCGCTGGTGCCAGCTCCATAGGTTGTGCCTCCCGCACTTGTTGGTGCTGATAAGGAGGTTAATTGTACAGTATTAGCATATACATCTCCTATAAACCGTGATGGGCCTTGTACAAGTAAATCTTTTAACTAAGCCATATATTATACCTCCTTATTTATTATATCATATTTTTTAAAAGAAAGCAAATTAATATTCATATATTTGCCCTCCACTAGCCATATCATTATTTTCAATAAAAGCTTTTGGTGTATCTATTCTAGCATATACAAATAAATAATTTATGGCATTTGTACCATCCATACCAGGTATTCCTCTATTTGTTCCAGATCCATATGGAGTCCAACATCCAACAGCACTCCACCAAGAATTATATCCAAAATAAGTATTAGATCCATGTCGAACTAAAGGATTTGTTACTGGACCGAATATTACAGTAAAACCAGATGGAGAACTCGCACTTGGTGCACTAGTTTGTGTCCATCTCATTGTTTTTCCATCTTGTATAGCATAAAATTCCCATAAATTTCCATATTTAAAAGCATCTGCGTATTTACATCTGCTATATAGTCCATGTTCATTGCAATATCCAGCATTAGAAGAAGTAAATAAATTATTACCGTGATCAATATAATGGCCGCAGATTAATTGCCATTTTGAACCATCGGATAAAGTTAAAAATGGTTCTATAATATAATCTTTTAATTGACCAGTTTTAGTAATCATATTTCAACTACCTCCCTTGTATGAATATTACCAAAAGAATCAATAGAAACAGAAGTATCATATAATTCTTTTACTTGTTCTGCAGTTAATGCAGTTGAATATATACGAAAATCGCTTAAAAATGTTTGAGTACAAGCATAACTAGATTGTCCATCATATCCTATTCTTATAGCTGTTGGAGATGATAATCCTGTATTTTTTGCTATTGTTGTATCTTTTGAATCAATTCCATCATAATATCTTCTTATTGTATTTCCATCATAACTTAATGTTAACATATGCCACTATCCGTTTAAAGCGGTTGTTAAAGAACAATTATCTGCATAACGACTTCCATTAACAAAAAGTCCGCCTCTAAAATATCCACTTGAATTAATACACATTTCATACCACTATCTATTACTTATACTATCAACAACCATATGATAATTACTTGGAGGAGAAGTATTAGAACTTTTAAACCAAATGTTTAAAGTAATAGCTTCATTATTTAAATTTAAAACTGGAGTATTAATATATTGAGAAGCCCCTGTTTCAATATAAGTGCAACAATTGTATCGTGCAGAGGAGGTTTTAGCTTGTAAAGAACCCACAATAGTTCCATTATTATTATATCCGCCACTATCATAAATTATCGATGGAGTTCCAACTACTGGGCCAGCTGTAAAACCAGTTGAACTTTCTGAAGAATAAAAATCATTTGTAATTATATCATACATACCTATTACTGAGTCACTTATTCTTTTTGCTGGAATAAGAATTTTCTAAACAACATTATTTCTTTTTATTTCTAAATAATACATTCTTCCTTTAAAAACATAACTGGCTCCACCATAAGAAAATATATTCATACTATTAGAACATTCTGTATAAGTATTAGTTAAACTTCCTCGGTCAGTTCCATCTGTATAATAATGTTTATTTTTATATTCACAAGTATGAATGTTTAAATCATTTGTTATACCAGCAATACCTTGTTGACCAGAGCCATTATCCGCGTAAATTCTAACTCCACTTGAGCCATAATAATAAAGCCAAAAATATCTTCCACTACTACTAGCAAAAATCATTCCATTATTAGACGTATCATTTCCTTTAAAAGTACATTTAAAAGAATCTGTTTCAGGATTAAATTTATACCCTATATTCTTATAAGCTGCGCCAGCTCCTTCAATATATTCTAATTGCTAATACCCAAAAGGAAGTAATGTTTCATTACTTCCATCTAATTTATAATGTAATATTAATCCTTTACTAATTTCTTCTACTTCTTTTGCTGATAAAGCGTGATTATAAATACGAACATCATTTAATTGTCCATTAAAAGGAAAATAATTTGCTGTCTGTGTATATCCATAAGACATTTTTCCTAAAACTAATTTATCATTAGATTGACTATAATCCGTATCTGTCGTATAAGTTGTTGATGTAGAAAGAATTCCATCTTTATATAAAGATATTTTACCATCTCCAAAAACACCAGCTATGTGAAACCATTTATTTAATTCAACATTTATATTAATTGTTTTTCCGTGTGTAACAAAAGCTAATGAAGTTCCAGCTTTTGTTACACGTATATTAGTACCTATAGAATTAGAATCTCTTCCTTCACTAATTATATACTAATAAGAATTACCAGAACCCTCTCCAAGTATTTTTATCCAAGCACAAAAGGCACCTTCTTGTAAATTTAACCCTGGTAAATGTATATAAGAAGCACAATTGTTAGGAAAAGTTGCTGACTATCCTATTTTTCCAGAAGAATAAGTAATTCCTGTTCCAACTATGGTTGGAACATCATTTTTCAGTCCTTGATTATTTGCGTTTCCATTTAAAGGTAACCAATATTGTAAACTCATATTAAATTACCCCCTTTAAGCAAATACAAAATTAAGTGTTTCTAAAGTTGAATCATATACTAAATTAACTTTACTTGCAACACTAAATTGTGTTGCATGTAATATACCATTTAAATTTAATCTATCGGTCCTACTTGGTGCATTAGTAGAAGTATCAAAACTTAATTTTGACTATTGTGTTGTATAAGGCGCATATGTAATTTGAGTTCCGCTATTAGAACCATCTAAAATATCATCGGCCGCAGTTGCTGTGTTATTATCACTCGGCATTGTAAATATATAGCTCGTTCCGCCTGCGGTAATTGCATACTTACCACCATGAGCTAAAGTAATCTAATTAGTTCCTGTGCTTGTTGCAATAGATGTAGTATGAGTATGATTACCTAAAGCTACAGTTGTAGAAGTTGTACCAGTTGGAATAGTAAGTGCTAAAGCGCCTGCACCTCCGTTTGCGGTTGCAGTGTATGTTAAACCATTCCAAGAACCAGTAGTATGATAATAATTAGTATCACTTCCTGGAATTCCTAATCCAGTAATATCTGCTTTAGCCACTGCCGTTGCGGCAGTTACGTGACCTTCACTATTTGTTGTTATTTTATATAATCCACTATTAAAAGCAGATCCTTTATTTGTTACAGCATGAGTATATGCTGAATTACCATAATCTCCTCTAAAAGCTGTTGAACTTGTAGTTCCTAAAGCAAGAGAAGGACTAATTTCAACATAAGCACTGCCGCTCCAACGATATGTTAAGTTAGTAGCTTTATCAACATAAATTTTAGCAGTCTCACCAGTAGCAGGAAAACTTGCCTTATTAGTATATTCAAGTACATCATCAACATAGCTTGGTAAACAAGCTGTTGGAACAGTACCACTTAAATTAGCAGCATTTAAAGTTGAACTTGAAGTCAATGGAGTGATAGTATTACTACCTAGAGTAATTACTCCACTAGCTATTTTTGCATCAGTAATACCATAGCCAGATAATGTGGTTGGTTTTGAGGTTATTCCAGACCAAGCTACAGCTGAAGCAGTCGTTGCTGTAGATGCGTTACCCGCAAAATTAGTTGCGGTAATAGTGTTTGTACTAGGATTAATTGTAATATCTGTATCATAAGCTGCTTCTGCCGCATTACCAGAAGTAGGAGAAGCAGAGGTCGTCATTAATATTTTATAATTAACATTATCACTTTTTGCGGTCTACTTTACCAATGTATCTGTATTAGTTGCTGCTATGGTTAACTTATTAGCCGCTCCAGTAAGACTTATATTTGACCCCGCCGCAAACTAAACCACATCCGCCGTAGAACCATTAATTGTTCTTGTAATTTTTTTATTTGAACTATCCCAAGAAACAGCTGTAACACCAGCTGTTTTTGGCACATAGGTTTCATCATCAGTAATAAAATATAATTGATTATTGTCTATTTGATTATTTGTAACTAAATTATTATATGTGGCGGAATCTAATACATTAAATATCATATTCCCTACATTTGAATCTGAGTATGTTGCCATATTAGCTTCCTCCTTATCCTTGTTTAAAATTGTCCGTTGTATTAAATACAGAAGTTAAATTAGATTGTAAAACCCAACTTCCATTTACTTTTATATAAGCCTCTTGAACTTCTTTCCAAGCGCCATTTACTTTTATATATAATTTATCTGTTTCAGTAGCACCAACAGTAACAATAATTGTATGGTCACCCTAAATATTATTAATTGTATAAATATAAACTTCTCCACTTACTGAATAAGTAACCGTTAATGCAATTCCATATACATAAATATATCTATGAGTACTTGAAGCATTATTTGTAAAAGAAATATGAAAACGTGCATTTTGTAATTCTGCAGCAGTCCACGTTCCTATAGATAATGTATAAGTATCTCTTGCTACATCTGTTGCTGAAGTAGCAAGACTTGTTGCAGAACCTTTTGCAGTATTCCCACTATACATTTGACAAAAAACGTTCATACCAGATGAAGAGCCATTCCTACTTATTTGTAAACTAGCTTGACAACTAACATTAGTAATGGTTGCACTTGAAGGAATATCAATGGGACCTAATTCTAAATATAAATGACTTGTAGTTCCACCAGCAGGTGCGTCACAATTTGCATATGTTGAATCATTGATATCTGTATAAGCGTTTTGAATATTACTTATAGTAAATCCGCTACTTTCATAATCATATGGTATAAAAGTTTTTGTACCACTAGTTATACGTTCTAACTGAGAGGTAACATCTACACCATTATCAGTAACTGTTGGACTTGAAGCATTAATGGTTAACATATAACTATCGCCATCATATAATGTTACAGACCCAGATGGGTTAATTGTGCCAGCCCCATTAATAGATGAAGTAATAGTGCGAGGTGTTGGAACAGTATAAGTAACCTCAATCTCAGCACCATAAATATAAACATGTGCTGTAGTATTCCTTGATGACCGCCTACAGTTAATTCTTATACCAAAATCAGAACCATAACCTTTTAATGTATCCCAATCCACAGTTGTATTTGTAAATGTTTTTACTGTTGCGCTTGTAGAAAGAGCAGTTGTACTACCTGCGGCCGATACTTGAGTAGTCCCATCGTAACAGTAAATAGTACTTGTATTACCACCAGAATGATAGGCTTTTAATTTTATAGAAATATTTGATACTATAGCATTGCTCGGAACGGCATCAAAATTAAATCCTCTAATATAAATATAATATGATGAAGTACTACTTCTACTGTTTGTTACCGTGGCATATGTTGTACTATCAGTATTAGTATACATATTTGATGCACTAGAAACAGATAAATAAGAACTACTTGAATAATATGTGGAAGGAATTAATCTAACTGTTGCCATAAATTAATACCTCCTTAAGTTGTCTTTAAATAAATATCTCCATTACTTCCAAGAGAAGAAGATGGAGTAGATGTACCTGTATAATATGTAATAAAACTTAAACTGCCAGTTAATTTTGAACCATTAACATAAGCTGTTTTACCACTAGCAATATCCGCGGCAGCCGCTGTTGCATCCGAAGTGAATGTTCCAGCCACAGACCATATATTAGAAGAACCATTACTAACCGAAATGGTTGTGCCAGCCTTAATATTCGCAGCAGATAAGTTTGTTTGTGAAACAGCTGCAATTGTTTGTGTGCCAGTCAAATATGTGCCAGATTCTATTGTTTGCGCTGATGTGCTTGCTCTATATGTAGCTGCTGCTTTAGTTGTCACAGAAGCTGTTAAACTAACAGAAGAGTTACCAGCCGTTCCCGCAGAAATGTATCCTGCAGTTGTTACATTAGGAGTAACTGAAACTGTTTTTGTAAGTGTAAGAGTATTAGTACCTGTTGATACTGTTGCCGTTGTTCCACTAATTGAAGACGGCGCTGTAACAGAACCATTTGGCGTAGCGCTTATTAAATAATATGCTCCAGCACTATTATATCCTGTTGGTATATTTATATACTAATTTGAAGTGCTTCTACTAATTGTAGCTTTAGACGTAAAACCTGATGTAGCACTTGTCGAAGCAGAAGTTGGTAATGTCATAGTCGGCATTGCGTTAACTGTTACAGTACCTAAACCAGTGTACCCACTATCTGCAGTAATACTTTGTTGAGAAGTGGTTGGTGTAACAGTTTTATCTTGATTATTTATTGTAGTTCCGCTACTTCCAGTGTATGAACCAGCAACTCCAAAAATACTTACTCCAGACTTAATATTAGCCGCGACTAAATTAGCGTCACCAGAAATAGTATAATAACTTGCTGTTCCATTATATCCGGTCGGAATATTTATATAACGAGCTGCTGTGGTTGGCATAATAGTTAATTTTGACGTACCACTAGATGAAGTTGCTGCTGAAGTAGGCAAAGTCATATTTGGAGTAGCACTTATTGTATAATAAAATGCCGTACCATTATAACCAGTTGGTATATTAATATATTGAGCAGATGTACTTCTACTAATCGTCGCCTTGCTTGTTCCAGAAGAACTAGAAGAAGCTGCAGTTGGTAGCGTCATTGCCGGCATAGCATTAACTGTAACCGTCCCTAATCCAGTATATCCACTATCAGCGGTTACTGTTTGCTATGACGTACTTGGGCTTACGGTTTTATTCTAATTATTAATGGTTGTCCCGCTACCGCTTCCTGTATAAGATCCAGAAACACCAAATATGGTTACTCCAGATTTAATATTACTAGCTACTAAATTAGAATCACCTTTTATAGTTTGAGCACCAGTAAGATAGGTGCCAGCAGCAATACTCTAATTACTCGTAGTAGGAGTAAAAGTAGCGGCTGCTTTTGTTGTAACACTAGCAGTTAAACTAACAGAAGAATTACCAGCGGTTCCTGTGCTTATATAGCCAGCTGTTGTCACATTTGGTGTTACACTAGTACTCTTGGATAAAGTTATTGTATTTGTCCCTGTTGTTACTGAAGCACCAGTATTAGAAATTGTTAATGGAGCTGTTACTGTACCTAATGGCATAGCTTCAACAATAACTGTATCTAATCCACTATATCCAGTATCAGCTGTAATTGTTTGTTGAGATGTTGTTGGCGTAATTGTTTTATTTTGATTATTTATAGACATTCCGCCAGTTTTTATTGAAATTGAAGGAATATTAACGTTTCCTACTCGTAATCCCATATATTATTCCTCCTTTTATGCTGTCCATCTACGAATTGTAACTGAAGATGCTCCAACATCACTTGCTGTTATAGCACTACCAATTACAACATGTCCAGTACTATCTCTTCCGACTTTAACGGCAGCTGCACTAACGGCTGTATAAGTCGGATGAGTATAAACCGTATCAGTTGCTGCAATAGTTATTTTTCCAGAAGCGCCAGTTAAAGTAACATTAGATCCAGCCACAAACTATACTACGTCAGCGGCGGTCCCATTTATTGTTCTAGTAATTTTTTTATTCGAACTGTCCCAGGAAACCGCGGTTACTCCAGCGGCTTTTGTTAAATATGTATTTACTATATTATTCCCACTACCATCTTGAGTGGCCTTAGTTGCTGAAGTGGCATTTCCATTAACTGTAACATTACCACTAGCATCAGCATAAATCATCCATTTACTGGCTTTACTATCATATAAACCATGATTGGCATCTCCACTACCAACCATCAAAGCCATATCAATAGTAGAACCATAGGTTACTCTAAATTCATTTCCTCCACCACTTTTATGTTCAGCCTAAAAATGTGAGGCTTTTAAGGTTTCTGTGGAAGTTTGATAAACTAATTTATCATCATAAGCAGGCCTTCCAGTAGTATTATCACTATAAGAAAACCATACTCTTCTCCAAGTTGCTGTTGAACTAGCAGCATCACTTGATCCAATATCTGTTATTTTGCTTGCTGTTGCCGAATTCCCTTCATAGCTACTAATTGTGCTAAAGGCGCTACCGGTCCAATATACTGGCTTTGTAGAAGAACCAATCGCAGTACTTCCTAAAATTTGTGCTGCACTAATAGTTACATCTCCGCTATGATAAGATTGTTCTCCAGCACCTTTTATTCTAAGAACTCCGTCATTTGTTATTGTAATATTTCCTTTATTAACAGAGTGGGCACTTATGGTTATGCCAGCGCCATTAAGAAATTTAATTATGGCAGTTGATGATCCATCATATACAACATCTGTATCATTTGAACCATTATTAACTATAAAAGATATACTATGAGCTACATTATCAGCGGTTGCGGCATTTAAACATATACGATTAGTACCAATAACCGCATCTTGGGTGCCATTACCAGCAATATCAATATAAAATTTACCATCATTAGTTGTAAAATATGCCCAACCTTCATTAGCTTTTTTGGTTGGAGAGTTTTGATCCATTAAATTAGTTGACAAACCCTTTAGTATTTTAAATAATGCCATTTTAGCACCTCCTTAATTTTATTCTATAAACTAAAAAAAACGGGAAAGTCCATAGTAAGACTTTCCCGTGGAATAATTAAAACTTATATTAAATAGACCAAGAAAACGTATCTTACAATTTTCTTTCTGTAAAAATATGAAATTATATAAAGATACGTTGTTTTTCTTTGTCCAATATTTTATTAAAAAGTTTTTTACAAACTGGGTATAAATAATTAATTTATTAAGTAGATTTTTCTACTATAATGTAGAAGAAAAAAGTATGTTTAAAAGCAAGTTGGTATAGTAATAATAATAAAATATGCAAGCAAGCAAAAGAAGTAGTGGAATGCAACTTAGCTTTTAATAATAATACTTTTTTTATATACATAAAAGATGGAAAAGGCTTAATGTCTTTTCCATCTTTTTTTTTGGTCATTTTTAATTAATTTTCCTTATATAAAAATTATTAATATATGCAAGAAAGATTTAATTTTGGTATAAGGAGGTTTAGTAATGCCATATTCGCAAGCACAAAATTATTATTATCAATATCCTCAATATTAGAATAGAACTCCTTTATTAGGATTAAAAGGGCGTCCTGTATCTAGTATTGAAGAAGTTAGAGCTGCCGCGATTGATTTTGATGGTTCAGTTTCTTATTTTCCAGATATAGCAAATGGAAAAATTTACACTAAACAATGCAATATTGATGGAACAGCTTCATTAAATATGTATGAATTAAAAGCAACACCACCAATTTCAACTGCGTCAACAGATTATATTACAAGAGATGAATTTAATACAGCTCTTAATAATCTTATGGCACAAGCTAATCTTGTGGGAAAGAGTTCTGATCAAGCTCAAAAGCCTCAAACTTCTAATCCAGAATTCAAATTCAGATGAAAGAGAGGTTAATTATGACACAGAATCCTATGGCACAAGTAATGTAGATTATTAAAAGCGGTGGTAACCCTCAACAAACAGTTATAAATATATTATAGCAACAAATGAGTAATGACCCAGTTGGTTAGAACTTACTAAAACTTGCTCGCAACAACGATGGCGCGGGAATAGAACTTATAGCCAGAAATATGTGTGCACAAAGAGGCCTCGATTTCGACAAAGAATTTGCTACTTTTAAATAGTAGTTAGGATTGTAAAAGAAGGAGGACAAAAAATGTTTAACACAAATGAAGGCTATAGTTTATCAGACATTGCCGCAGCAACTGGAAATCGTGATGGCTTTGGCGAAGGATTCGGCGGTTGGTGGATTATCCTACTTTTCTTATTTGCTTTTGGCGGATGGGGAAATGGCTGGGGTAATGGTGCCAATGGTGGCGCAGTAACTGCCGACGTAGGATACAATTTTGATATGCACGACGTATCAAGTGGTATTAGAGACTTAGCAACAAATATGAGTAATGGTTTTTATGGAATTAATTCTAGTTTATTAACTGGTTTTTCTGGAACACAAGCTCAAATTGCCAACAGTGGATTTGAAACAATTCAAGCAATTAATGCTAACACAGTTTCAGGATTACAGAACACCAATTTACTTCAAGCACAGTTCGCTGCTCACGGCGCAGATGAAGCTTTAGCTAATTGTCAATTGGGCAACAAAATTGATGCAAATTTTGCTACGCTCAACTATAATTTAGCAACTGAAGCATGTGCAGATCGTGCTGCTATTACAACTGGTGTCCGTGATATTATTGATAATTCAAACGCTAATGCTCGTCAAATTCTTGACTTCTTAGTACAAGACCGCATTCAGGCTCTTACTAGTGAAAATCAAGCACTTAAAGGACAGATTTCTCAAAGTGAGCAAAATGCTTATCTTATCAATGCTTTACGCCCATCCGCTGAACCAGCATATCTTGTAGCAAATCCATATACTGGTGGATATGGTACATTTGGATACAACGCTATGTTTGGTGGCCCATTAACTAATGGATTTATTGGTTAATTAAGGAGGGCAAGTAATGATGGAAATAACCGCTAATGCTATTCAGACAGTTGCTACAAATCAAGCTGTTATATTCACAGAAACCGCGGTTGCTGGCAATTATTCTTTAGTTCATAGAGAAGGTAGTGGATTGGTTGGCTTGCGTGGCTTACCTAATGGTCAATTAAGAGCAAGATTCCTCGTTAATTTTGGAGCAAATATTGCTGTTCCAACTGGAGAAACCGTTGGTCCTATAAGTCTCGCAATTTCTATTAATGGTGAGCCAGTACTTACTTCAAATATGATTTCCACTCCAGCCGCTGTAGAAGAATATAATAATGTAAATGCTGGCATATACATTGATGTTCCTATTGGATGTTGTAGCTAGATAAGTGTTGAAAATACTAGTGCAATACCAATTAATGTTCAAAACGCTAATTTAATTGTTGAGAGGGTTGCATAATGGAAAAAATTAAGAATATAAAAGATTAGTTAATTTCACAAGTTTGCAATCAGATGAATGACATTAAAACAGTAAATACTAAAGAACTTGGTGAAGTTATAGATATGATTAAAGACTTATCAGAAACTTTATACTATTGTGAAATTTACAAATAGATGGAAGAAGCTGAAAAGCAACCAATAGAAAGAAATAATTATTATTATACTGAACGTTATTATAGAGATATGGATAGAAATTCTCAAAAAAGAATGTACTATCATAATGAACCTGTTAATAGCGAAAATTAGACACGAGTATATTATACAGAAACTGATTATCCAATAAGTTTTTATGATGAATGGGAGGGCCGCAGTCCAGAAAAGAGAAAAATGTATATGGAAAGCAAAGCTACTCATCAAAGTAATAATAAAGCTATGAAAGATTTATAGGATTATTTAGAAGACTTATCGTCTGATATAATAGAAATGCTTGATAAGGCAACACCAGAAGAAAAGATAATAGTTCAACATAAAATTGCACTATTATCTCAACAACTTGAAAATGTTTAAGATAAATAATGTAGATTGGAAGGTTAAATTAGTATCACCGAATCATCCAAAAATAAAAAGAAGTGATGGAAGTTATACTTATGGTTCTTGTGATGACAACACAAAAACTATATATATTAGTCAATCTGTTCCAAGAGGAAAAATAAAAAAAGTAATTTGTCACGAGGTAACACACGCGGCAATGTTTAGCTATGGGGTAGAGTTAAGTCTAGAGCAAGAAGAAATTATTGCAGATTTAATTGCGACCTATGGAAAAGAAATTATTGATGTGACTAATAAAATTTTCAATCGAATTTCTTAACTATAATAAAAATAGGGGAAGACCTAATTAATAGGTCTTCCCCTTTATTTTTTTGTTCATTTTTTCTGCTCTCAAAATAGGAGACAGACTATTTTAAGAATCAGATTATTAATTATACATATCCATCCAATAAGTAGCCGTATCATCTTTTGCTTGAGCAATAGCTGAATAAATACGTTCTACTTCTGTTGTATCAATTTTATAAGCTGCTAATTTATCAATTGCTTCCATGCCGTGTAATATAGCACCTTCTGCTACCTGTGTAGACATATTATATAAATATTCTGTTCCGTCATTACTTAATTTATAAAATCTAACAGCATATTCAATTTTTCCAGGATAAGCAGTTGCTAAACCACCAACAGCCCAAGGAATTAAAATTTGAGGAACTGGAACTCCAGTTTCTTCATCTTCTTTATAATGATAAACGTCATAGTAAGGAACCCAATATAAACCATCATCTCGTACGTTTATTCTTGAATTCTCATTCATTTTATGCGGAGCATTTTTATATTGGATTATACAAATTGTATTTGTTAAATCCATATTATCATAATATCTATTACATCTAAAATAGATAACTTCCGCATTATGATCATACCATACGCTTAAAATCTCTGGGGCGTCAATTAGTCGCTTGTTTAAATCGATATCAATAATTTGATCATCAGATGGGAGTAAATGTACAAGTTGAGGATAGCTTTGTCCATATTCATCAGTATAATCTTGAATTTGGAACAGTAAATCATCAATAGAATTTACTTGATTTTCCGCCATATGTTTTTACTCCTTTCTATATAATCAATTTATTATAAGTTACTAATCGTAGTATATAAATAATCGTCGTTTGGATCTGAAGGATCTGGTATTTTTGTAGAAGCTTGGGATCCATTTACATGATTTGTTACTATACAATAAAAGCTTCCATCTTCAGTGGTTTCAATTTCAGCAGTATTACCGCAGAAAGTATCATTAGACTGATCTACATCATTGCCAACTATCTTCCACCACTCATAAGTTATTTCATCGCTAATTATATCATGTACATCAACATTAACGCCAATGACAACCGATTCACCCCGAGGTCTTTTTATTTGTGTTTCACGCATGCTAATTGCTGGAACTTGAGCTGTTTTTGTTACACGGAATTTTTTAACATCTGGCTGCTCAGGTGTTTTTGCTTTATTTCTAAAAGCCTATGTTTCTACTTTAAATATTTTATCATAAAGATTAGCATCTTCTTCTGCCACAGTTTCTTCGTAGAAGCTAAGTGTTCCATTTATAATATTATCCTCAGCCTTTTTAACTATAGGATCTTCACCATCTACTTCTTCTAACCATTTATAACTAATTAATTCATCGCCGCCTCCGGCATGACCATATCTAGCAGTTTTTCCAGTGGCTTCTAATCTAAAACTACCTTCAGAATCTAAAATTACTTGGAAATTACCATCACCATCTACCTATAAACCATTATTAGTTGTAACTGCAAGTTCCTCAGGGCCAGGAATTCTTACATAAGCACTTGTAGCCTTTTGTGATAAATTACCGACTCTGTTTTTAGCTACAACCCAATAATCACCAATCTAATTTGCGGTAAATGCATTAGTTTTAATATAGTATTCACCATCTATTGGCTCTCCAATTAAGTTACGAACATCAAATACTTTATAGGCTACGTCTCCATTTATGACTTCCTTTACGTAATATGGATGATCGCTTCCAAATGTTGTTTCATTAAGTTCGCTTGTCAAAACAAAAGCATCTGAACCAATAATTGTTTCACTAGAACGAAGAATATCATCGGTAATATCAGCACGATACCAATCATAAGTGATCAAACCTTTTTCGCCATCTTCGCCAGAAATTGCTAATGTTGAAAGTAAACGTTGTTTAGATTCGTCATCATCTCCAACAAGGTCGATATAATTTAAAGTAATTGGGTTACCTTCATAATCTTCTGTTTCCTCTTGGAAGAAAGGTGTTGTATTAGGAATATTTAAGAAGAATATTGGAATAGCAATATGATCAATGTTAGCTGTTTCATCTGGCTCGCTATCTTTAATTCTTGATCTAATCATCCTACTATTATCAATTGATTCTAAATCTCTTGGAGCATCTCCTTCAAAAGCAAAATCAAGAGCTGGATTAATAACAGCTTCAGCATTTAAAGTACTTAAACTAAATGAAGTCTGTTTATCAGCATCTGCTTTTACAAAACGAACAGAAAATTTAATTGTGCCAGATACTGCTGTAATATTTTGATCAAGGCCCCATCCAAAAATCATTTTTCCTTGATTTTTAAGAATACTGACATTTTTATATTGATTATCATATACAAAATGTTGTTTATTTGCATTTTCACATTGTATATAAATTTTTACTTGATTATCATATAAGTCAATATCATCATAATATCTGTCAATTGTAAAATATACAATTTCAGAAACTTGATCACCTTTTACAGAAATACCATTAGCTTTAAATTCAGAAGGAACTTTAATTACTCTGGTGTTAGCATCGATTTCAAAGAATGGTTCGTCCAATGGAAGGATTGCATAGTAATTTTCTCCCTCTCCTGCTTTCATTAAAGCAGTGATATTAAGAAAATAATCATCAAGAGAAGAAATGACTATAGGAGTTCCACCCTCGTCACCGGCAGCTAAATCAGCAGTAGCTTTTTCAAACAAGGCTGTATATAAGCCTTGATTGGCTTTTGTTACCTTTGTAATCATTTACGCAATCGTCCTTTCTTAATTATTTAGGAGAGCAAGAATTTCTTCCTGCTCTCCTAGTCTATATTATTTAAAAACTTTGTATATCAAAATAATTTATCTTGGCCTATAATTATTTATCAATTTCTTGCCAATTTTCAATTTCTTCTTCTGGAACTCTTATAGATTTAACTTTACGAGTTCCATCTGTTAAAAATTTATTAATATCAGCTGTAAGCTGAATTAAACGAACATAATAAATATCTTCTAAATGAACTGGAGATTCTATAACCCCATTAGTACCAAGATATTTATATATTACTTGTTTAGTCATATAAAACCTCCTATTTTTAATGTGATGATACAGGTATAACATTCCATTGATATCCAAATGCATTAAGTCCAAAATTATTATCTCTACAATATATCCACTAATTTTCAGAATCTGTTGTATATATTGTTACTGAGGTTAATGAACTATCTCCAGGTGTCCAACAGTTGAATATATCTGATGCTTCTACCTAACCATCAACATTATAAAATGATATTTTTGTAAGTGAAACTGGATTTAATAAAGTACCAAATTCAATTTTAGGTGTCATATATGTATTGAAAAATGCTCCAGATAAAATTATTTCTGTATTATTAGAAATAAATATACCTGCGGTAAACCCTTCAGTAACATGCTCGAAAGCACCTTCACCAATAGTTTTGAGCTTGCTGAAAAATTGTCGTGTTAAATCTTCATCTATTCCTTTATATAAACCTTTACAATATCCAAAAGCTTCTTGTTCAACTGTCAATAAATTATTATTAGTAGGCACTTCAAAATAAACCAATGAATTTATAGGCCCATTAGTTGAATAAAATGCTTTATCTCCTATAATTGTTAAGGAAGATTCTTCAGGATTTTGTAAGAATACATGAGTAATATTATTCTAATCCTAAAATCCAAATGATGCTATACCTCTTACTTGAATACCATTTAAACTATTAGGAAGAACTATTTTACCACTTAACTAATAATCAGATTTAACTGACAAAAGACCATTATTACTAATATCTAAATATTTGCCGTCTAAAACATTAGTGTGTACATCATCTAATTCTTTAAATATAGCATAAAATGTAAGGTCTTGAGAAGATTTTATATTCAAATGTCTTCCATCTTCAGCATATGGCACCAATTCTAATTCAGTACCTTCTCTAATTCTTGAATATCCAATAAATTGCCAAGTTTGATATAAATCTAATCCACTATCATCTTTATATGGAATAGCATTAGGCACAGGAATATATTCATCTGTAGGGACATCTATTTTCTCAAGAATAGTTCCATCAGCATTAATAAAAGTAAATTCATAGCTATGTATAGTATAAACAGCATATAATTTTATTACTTGATCTTCAGCTTGATCAAATCTTAAAACTTGTAAAGTATCTTCATTTTCTAATACGTTAGACAAATCGCTTTCATCCATAGCATCTATTTGTTCCTAAGTATATCTCTAACTTGACCAACCTCTAAAATCATAATTTAATTTACTAGGAATAACTTCAGTTAAACTTGGATATTCTGGAGCATTACCTCCTGCTGTAGAATATTTTATCGTATCCCAAATATATTCTTGACCAGTTTCTTCATTTGTAACTTCTATAAATTGAACCACATTTGCTTTTATTATATTAGCCGCATGAATTGTAAGTTTTGGATAATATCTATCATGATAATAATTTTTAATTTCCGCTTCATCTATCGGATCATTAGCAGGATTATTAACATAAATCATGCCTGTTAAATAAGCTTGTGTAGGTCCTTGAGCATAAATATCTGTGCTAGTAAAGAAATTTAAATGATCGGAATCAAACTAATTTCTATCATCTAATTGTATATATATATCATAAGCTTCTTGATAATCATTTATAAATGTATCTAATAAATCTAAATTAACAATATCATTTTCATGATCAGCAAATTTAGTAGCATTATATTCATAAACTTTACCATTAAGTGTATTTGTTTTCCAGCCAAGATATTCATTACTAATCTTATTATATGGCTGTAACATATCATGTCCATTTAATAAGAAATAAGTAGCACCATCTACTGGAACTTCCCCATATTCAACCAATCGATAAGGAGTCCAACTAACTTTTTCTAAATTAATAGCTAAATCTCTATCATAAGATAAGTCAAGGCTTTCTCCTTTTTGCTGCATATATTTTTTAATTTCAACCGTTTTATTTAGTAAAACAAATGAATCATATCCCATATTTCCGCCAACAATATCAATAGTACTTAAATGAGTTACACTATTTTCATTAATTGTAGAAATATTAGTTAACCCTTCTATATACAATCCATCAGGATATATCGACTCTGTAATAGTTTCTTTTTTATAATAAGAACGAGAAGGATTATATGGTAATCCTACAAATTCTACATAATCAAGATAATCACCACTATGAGCAGTATTAGTAAAATACTCATCATCATTACAAATTATATATCCATCTAGAGTGTTAATATATAACTCAGAAGCATCATATGTATCTTCTGTTACTGAAACAGGATTATATTCTTCATGTGTTATTTCAGAAGGAGATGGATCAGTTAAAATACCAGTTAACGATGTAGGTTCTTTAAGTATTAAATTAGTAATTGTACTTGGCAAATGTAATTTAGCAATCTAAACACCATCTGCTAAAGTAAATGAACTAACATTAGTATTTAAAGCCCTTAATTCTTTTAATTTTTCAGAACCAGAAAAATCTATTGTATCAGTTAAACCAGTAAGGTTGGTTAAAATAACTTTTTCCAAAAGAGTTTTTGCATTTGGATTAGATCTCATTATACCAGTAGCTTCATCTTTTTTCATTGCAGAATCATCTGGTGAAAAAGAATCTTTATTCATATTCCTATTAATATAGCCAGGAATATCACTACCAACAATTAAATCTTTTAATCTTTTTGCACTTGAAATTGTAAGTTCGTCAATATATTTTTTACTTAAATCTCCAAAAGAAGATAAATATTGGCCGCCTCCAAAATATACTAACTATTGTGGAAAACTTGGAGTGTTCATAACATCATTAAATTTATGCTAAGGAATTGGAATAGTAACAGTTTCACCATCGCTGGCAAACGGTCCTTCAATAATTGTTTCATCCCATACATTACTCATATACTGTTTTAAATAAGGAGTAACATGGAAATCCCATTCAAAATCTAATGGATGGTATCCTCTTTCGGCAATAGGCCAATATTGCCATTTGTTTCTTATATAATATTGAACGCCAGGTGTATAAGTATTAGTAGCGTCTTCTACATAGGCGTTATCATCAAATATATAAATTTTTCCATCTCTAGATCTTTCTTTCTAATTATTGTAACTATCCTAACTTAATACAGATACGGCATCATAATATATAGAAGGAGTATCTGTATTTATATAAATATCAGAAGTATCAGAACCATTATTAGCATTAAAACGCATTCTTGTTCCTAATACAGATGTTCTACTATAATCTCCAACGCGCCATTCACTTTCAATATAATTAAATCTATTTCTTAAAAATAAAGCTCTTTGAAGTTCTCTAGTTCCTTGTAAACAATAATAAAAAGCATCTGTTAAAACTCCAGTTTGCCCACTTGTGTTTACATAACCAGTAACAGAAGGAGCTATATATTTTTGGTATTCATCAACATTATGAAGAATAATAGGACGATAACCACACATAGCTTTTGATTTACTTACTTCTGGATCAAACCTATAATATCCATCAAGATTATTAATAGTTAATTGGCTAGAAATACTATTATAAGTTGATTTAATATCAGGTTCAAAAGCTGCCCATAAATTATTCCAAAGCGCACTATCTGCAGTTGAGAATGTACCATTTTTACTTGCTTCTTCATAATAATCCCAATAAGGAACTCCAGAATTATTCACACCTAATTGTGTATCAATATCATAAAAAATAGGATACCAAATATCTTCTCCGCCATACTCATGAGGACCCCAAGTTGCCATCATAAGATTCTTTCCACGAGAATCATAGCAGAGTAATAATTCTGTCATAATATAATAAATTATACAATATTCTCTATCTAAATGCTAATTAAATTCTTTTTTGAATTTAGCTAACCTATAGACTGCGTTATCCATTGTATAAGTAGTACCATTATATTCATAAGGTTCAGATAAAGGTTCATTGGTTGGGCTTAAGGTATCTGTTGAAGATAACCAATCTACAAACTTTTCAAATCTACTCATTTTTGTTAACATATAAGAATTAATTTGTTCATTTGTAGCCCCAGAAAAATCTAAACCCTTTTCTTTAAAATGATCTCTATGTATTGCATTATCAATACTATCTGCATCAGCATGATATCTATACTCAAAATCATCTATAACTGTTAATAAACCATTAGACCCAACCTCTGCGAAATTAGATCTTCTAAATGAACATCGTCCACCTTGATTTTGTTCTAACTCCCAACATTCTGCGGCTCTGCTCCAAGGTAAATATTGTCTTGAATAAGGATCTGTTGCATCATAGTCAGAGTTTAAAGCCAAACTATCTCCACCCTTATCTAATCTAAAATAAGTTAAACTTGAATCATAAACAGCATCTTGTGGTAAAGCAGCATAATTCTACGCATTATCATCAAATATATATAATTTTTTAGCATTAAAATTATCTTCATTAACCAAGGACGTTACATTTACATAATGGTCATCTCCAAAATCGCAAAAACCAAATGTATCATCACAACCTTTATCAAGATTATAATTATATCTTCCTAAAAATTTATACTATCCATCATGAGTTTTATGGAATAATAAAATAGGAAATCCATAAATTGAAGTTCTTAAAATACTTGGATCAAAAGTCTCTGGTAAATAATCTTTATAATCTTCTAAAGGATGTTTGCTATATAATGTTTTTACGAAACTTGCAAAACCAGTATTATGTACACCAGAAGAATCCATGTAATCTGCTTTTAATGTTGTTTTATTTTCTCCAATCCAACTATCCATAAACCATTTCTTAGGAACTTTTAAACCACTTTCGGTTCTACCTCCATTAGAAATAGAAATACCATTTAAAGAACCAGCTGTATATACCCAAGAACCCGCGCCTTTAAATTTTGCTTTATAGTTTCTAATTGGATATCCTTGAGAAGAAGTACCTTGTACATTTAATTCAACACCAGTTGCAGAATAACTAGGACAACTATGTATATATTTTTCTTCTTTAGAAGCAAAACTTCGTTTTCCTTTTGGATCAGTTGGATCTTTTAAATCTTCTTCTGTCCATAAGTTATTTATAAATTCATAATCTAAAGTAGGATTAACAAAATCAATATTTACAGTCCAAGCATTTCCCTATTCTATTTTTACATAAGGTAATACATCATTCGCATCGGTTGTTTCAATAACCATATAAGGCATTAATAAAGCATCAGGATGTGTATTATTATATTCTAACATTTTTGTATAATTAATTGTTGGAATTCCATTAACATAATCAACTATATCATTATTCATATCATATAATAAAGCATCATTATAATCAGCCAAATAATTTTGAATTACATATCTTGCTGTTAAATTACGTTTATAGACTCTAACGTTATACAAATCAATATCACAATAATTAGAATTAATCTTAATAGATCTACATTGTGATGCTAAACTATCTGTAGTTTTATTATATTTTGTAATACCACTATTAATACCATTAATATAAATATATATTAATTGATTATCACCGGTATTTTCTCCGCCAGCTTCTACAACAAAAGTAAGATGAATTAATTCATCTTCTTTATAACGTCCACTTACAAGAGCATTTTTAGATTTAAAAAACGCTTCTTGAGTTCCCATACAAAAGCCAATAGAGTTGTTATAATAACTTCCCCATACACCATCTGTAGAACTAACTACTTTAGTAATTTTAGGATTATCAGATTCTGGATCATCTATGATTGTATTAATTAACGTACTATAATTCTAAACATTACGAATTTTAAATACAAATTCAAAAGCCAAGCTTGTACTAGGTGCTTTTTGATTCATAACATTAAGAGGAATTTCAATTGAAGCACCATTACTAACTCTTAAACAAGTTTCTCCGTCATCGTCTCTAATCCATCCATTATTATACCAGTTAAAATCATTAAATTTTACAGAAGTGACAGGAGGCGTTGTGTCAGTTGCATTTGGATCCTTATATATCCAAGTTTCACGACTTTGCGCATTTTCATTATTAGAACGTCCAGCGGCATCTAAACTAATATATAATCCAGAAGAAAGAATATCTAAATTTCTTTTTGTATCTGGTTTTACTATTACTGGAATAGTAACAACTGTTGTTCCAACTCTTATTGTAAATATATTTTCAAAATCAGAAATTGAACTTGATTCATATCCTATAACTCTCCATTTTAACCAAGCAGAATTATCATAACTAATTTCAAGTGGAGAAGTAGGAATTTCAACATTATTAATATAATAATGAGTTTCTACATTATCAGTTTTTGATGGATTATAAACCATATATTCAATATTTAAAATATCATGATTTATAATAGACGTAGGCGTATTTGTATTATACCAAATAATAGGTGATAAATTTCCACTTTCAACACAACAAATATTATAACTTATACTAGAACTTGCTGAACTTTCCTCACAACCCAATACAGCTGTTATTTTATGAACACCATGGGTTTGTGCGGGGATAGTAACATCAATATTATGTTCTTTATTCATTAAATTTGTCAATGTTAATGAAGGAATTAAAGCATCGTCAATATAGAAAGAAACTTTTTTAGTTAAATATTCTCCTATGGCAATACACTTAAAACTAAAAGGCCCAGTAAAAAATTGTAACGAATTAAAATTTTCATCTTTTTGTAAAGACATTTCTACACAATTCAATAAATCATAAGACTTAGATACGGTTTTTCCAGCATTATCGCTAGTTAAATAAATGATTACTTTATTTATGCCTAACTATAAAATCGACCCTAAATCAAATACATAATTTTCTCCTATGTTTCCAACAAAAGGACCAAAAGATCTAGAGGTTGTATTACCGCCATAAGTATTTCTTACTTCAACTTGATAAATTACTTTGGTATCTCCATTATCAACAGTGCCTTTAAAAACAATATTTGAACTTTGACCATAAACATAAGTCTAAGCCGTTTGAATACCACTTATAACATCAAGTTTTAAATTAACTATTTCACCCGATGGACCACCTCCGCCACCGCCAGAAACAGTTAAACGAGTGCCTTCGAAATCTGAATTACTCAAAATATCAGTTACTCTATAAAAACACCCATCTGGAGAGTTTAAAACCAAATCACCTAAATTTGGCATTTCAGAACCTTCAATATCTGATTCAGCCGCATCAACAGAAACATGAAACATTATTCTTGAAGAGGTTTGTTCTTCTTCTGACATTTCACGAACACCATAAAAAATTCCAGATGTGGCTGAACCCATTGGAATTTTATTTTTTTCAATAGGGTTCGGTGGATCTTCTGGATTTGGTATTAAAGCATCCATATACATCTTTTTTGTATCAGTTGTAAAATAGACGTAACCATCATGAAAAGGATAATTTAAAATAATATCCTCTGTTCCTCTTATGGGCGTAAATCTTGTTTTCTCACTCATAAAGGTTTTTATTCTCCTTTCTCCTATAATATAATAAAAAGCGAAGAAGTAAAAATAATTTCACCTCTTCGCTTTATTTTTACTCCTATTTTTATAAAAAAAATATAAAAAATATTAATATGTTTTGTCCATTAATTAAAAGCTTCCCCAAACAACATCAATAACAACTGTTTGTTCTCCACTAACCGAACCTTTTGTAATAGAAACAGATCCTGTTGTGTCTAAATAAAATGAACCATTAGCACTCTTATTATCAGAATCACCAACAGTATATTTAACAGTTGCCTTATTATTATCTACAGTTACACTAGGAGTAACGGCAGTAATATTAGCGTGACTGTCAGTAACAGTAAATTTACTTGTTTTTATACTTCCATCAACAACATTACCATAAGCATCTGTTTGAATAGCTGTAACAGCAGTAAATTCTGCTGTTGATGGATTTACAGAACCAGTAGCTCTACTATGACTTACATCGTTAGTTGTAGTCATACCAGTTGTATTTTGTGCTGTATAATCAGCCGTTTGATCAATAGTAATGGTGTTAACTTTTCCACTAACACTACCAGAAGCAGTGATATGGTTTCCACCATTAATTGTGATACCTGCTAATACAGTAGTAGCTTGTTCATTAATAGTAACACTTGTACCACTAACACTTGAACTTAAAACATAATCATCACCAGAAGGAACAACATCCCAAGATGTAATATTTCCATTAGAAGATCCAGAAGCAATGATCAAATCGCCAACTTTTGCAGCAGAAGACATTAAAGATGTTTTGTTAATAGCAGTTGAAGCCTTATATGTATCACCAACATTAGCTGTAGATACAAAAGTAGCTGCGGCTTGAGCGGCTGTAACAGTACCTTTATATGTCATAGCATCCATAGCTGCGCCAGCTTGGGTTATTTTGCTATCAACTTCGCTCTTGGTATAAACTGGTAATGTGGCTGTGCCACTAATAAATTTATATTGTTGATTTGTATCTTCAGTAGCTGTAGAATCTAATTTAATTATTGGAGTAATTGTATTTGTATTACTACCAGTCTAAGTAGCATTATTAGAATCTGTAACTGTTGTTGTTAAAACACCGCTACTATTAAAACTTTTAGATACTGTTATGGTTGGTTTTGGTACATTAATAGTAATAGTATCATTAGCAGTAGAAATACTACCAAATCCACTAGAATTCATAGCAAAAGTAACTTCGCCAGCATCTCCGTCAGTACCACCGCTAGTAGTTAATTGAACTTTATTACTATCTGCTGACAATCCATACTGTGTATCATCAGAAGAAATGGTAATTTCGTTACCACTGCGCGTAATATCAACATTATTGCCCTCTTTAAGAGTAAAAGAACCAGTAGCTGTACGAGCACTTGCTCCTGTACCATCATCTGTAACAGTTGTTGTAACTGTTACTCCACCAGTGGTATCAGCAGCGCTTACTGCATTAGTTGAATTAACAATTCTATTATTTGTATCTTTATTAATCTGCGTCCAAGCCGTTTGACCCGCACGTTTTGTACACAGCACATTTTCTGATTCAGCATAATAAAAATCACCAACTTCAGCATCAGCAAAAGCAGGTAAAGCACTAACGCTAGCCACATGCTTAACGATACTGTTTAATAATACTAATTCAGAAGCAGATTGAGCAACATACAACCTATCTGTATCAGAAGTTAAATAAAAGGCACCCTCAATATAACGATCGCCACTTCCACCAATTAAGGTATTTAAAGAAGACTAAGTACCTTTTAAAAATCTTACATTAGCCATAAACGATTCTTCCTTTCATTAGTTTTCGTTAATAAGATACCAAGCTAATCTACTAGTTAAATCATTAACTTGATCAACTAAAGTATCTCCATTTGTTTGAGACTTAAGTAAATTACTTAAATCTCCGACTTCACTTTCATATTGATTTAATGTAACATAATCATCAAATTGATCATTAATATCACCAATTACAGAAGTTAAATAACTTGTTGTAACATAACCAGTTAAATCTCCCTCGTAATTACTGCCTATTAACTCAATCTCTCCATTAATAACCATATATTCACTATATAGATTTCCATTTGATTCATTTCCATTAGGAACCATATAGATAACATTGCTTTTTGTAGTATCTGTTGTATCAATATCTTCTAAAGAATCAACAATCTCTCTTTGTAATTTGGAGCTTGTTATTTGACCAACAACAGCCTATAACTCACTAATGGCAGAATTAACAGCAGTTAAATCAGTTTGTAATGTTCCAGGGTCTACCCACTGTAAATCACCAGTAGCACTAACCTATAATAAATCACCAACAGAAGCTTGATCTAATCCAGCTATAGTTAATTCACTATTATTATTATAAGTAAATACCCCAGAATCAACAGGAACTAGAGGAGTTTCCCACTCACCGTCTCCTCTTAAAAACTTGTTCTAATCTCCGGCTTGCGGAGCTGGAGCTAAACCAGACGTACCATTGGTACTGGATGTAGCGCCTTGCATAACTCCTATAACAGATTGTATATCTGAATTAACCCAAGCATTATTAGTTTCATCGTATACTAAGATATTCTAATCAGCAAGAGTCTAATCATTGATAACAATATCTCCTATAGAACTTATATCTGTAGAACCACTAATTAATTTAGATCCTAAATATAATTTTCCAGTATTACTATTAGTTTCTGAAATAAAATATAAAGTATCATTATTTTTAGTAGCTAAGTTAGCAAAACCGGTAGGAGTACCACGAACAAACTTTACATAAGCAGCTGTAGCTGCTATACTTGAAACAGGCATAAAATTACTCCTTTCCTTATTTTCATTCTACTATACTTCATTTTTTATTAAGATAAATTAAAAAGGCTCGTCCTCAAAAGTACGAGCCTTTATATCATTTATTATTTTTCTTATATTTCTTTTACCCATTCATAAGCTTTTTCGCCATTTTCAATGGTGCATTTCAATACATATACGCCATCTTCTTCTGCTTCACAAATAGGTATTTCATTATTTGGAATAGTAATTTCATAATCAATTAATTCAGTAATATGACCAGCCGCATCTACTGTAATACCAGGAACAACAAAAGTATCTCCAAAAGAAAGAGATAAATCTTCGTCTAATCCATATGATCCTGCAGTAACGCCAGATAATAAATGACCAAATTTAATTGTTTTAGATGTATTATTATCTAATTGAATCCATTTGTTAGAAGCCGATAAAGTTAAAATATCTTTTAAAGTGTCTGCGGCTTGGCCGTTTGCGCTGATCGTATTAGCAGCTGCATCAATACCAGTTGAATTAGTTATTGATATTGTCTAAAAACTATATGGTAAAGTAACTGTTTCAATATTATGTCCAACCACATGACCAGCCAAATCAACCGTAGGCATATATAAATCTATTGTTGATATATTGTTACTAGTGTTTAAATTCAAAGTACTTGTGGTTGAAGTTGCCGCATGATTATTATCACTAATCAATGCGTGCTTTAATATAATTTCTGGGCCGTTATATGCTGGATTAATTTCATGTATAATCCATTGATTATCAGTGCTAGTAATTAAAGATGAATTCTAATTAGTTTTTATATTTTTATACTAATATTGCTATGCACTTGAAAGTGTGGCTCCTGCTATTTGCCCATAATTGTTAGTTATCATTAACTACCCAGTACTTCTATGAGCAAAACTTTTTATAATATCATTTAAAACATTAATACTACCCTAAACAGTTTTAAGATTTCTAGTATCAGAATGTTCAGTATCTAAAAAGGCTTTCATCTATAAAATTAAACCCAACATTGTATTTTTTCCATCGAAAAGCTCTGGTAATTCTTCAATTCCCCAACGTTCAGTTACATTATTTATTTCCACACCTTCTGGAACTTCGCACCCATCATTCCATAAACTACCAATATCTAAAACTCCATTAGGGTCATAAACTACATAACGATTTAATTTTTCCCAATATTTTTTACTACTGTCATAAGTTCCATCTATAGGATCTTTTACTAAGTGCTATTCATCTGGCCCATAATAATAGACCCCTGGAATATAAAAAACTAAATCATCATGTCCTTCCATAACTGGAGGCATAAAATATTCTCTATCAACAGTAAATTTTGGATTATTATCTAATAACCAATTACCATTATCCATATAATAATATTTTCCAGACTAAAAGAAAAATACATCATTTGAAACATAAGGTATAACATAACATTCTACTGCTTCTCCACCCTCTGGTTGCTAAATCATAGCAATATAATTATCATTAATTCTTCTGTAAAATTTGCCTAATTCAAAATTTAAGAAAGAATCATTATTAATAGGAGAATAAGTAGTTACTATTTCATAACGATTTAAAGTTTTATCAAAATAATAAGTTTCATTTTTTACATAGTATTTTTTATTATAATTAATTTCAGTTTCATCAGCTGGAATCGGTTCTTCACCATCTTGAATATCCTATCCAGCATATTCAGATTCAAAAAAATAATAAGCTCCAGGCTCATAAAAATAATATGTACGACCATAAGGATGATACAAAGGATTTCCATTTTCATCCCATTCTTCTATTATATAACCATCTTCGTCAAATTTATTTAAAGAAACATAACTTCTTTCAGAACTTGGCTAAGCATTAGCTTCTATAAAATAATCCCAAGTATTATACCAGCTACTATTCGGATCATCACTTCTACGAGATTTATAAAAATAAACAAAAGGTTTATATGTATCAGAAAAAGTTCCCAAAGACTCAGGTTCTTCCTCTAATGTATATAAATATTTACCTTTCTCTGGTAAATCTCTATAAATTAAATAGTTTGAAGCTAATTTATCATAATAGGTTTCATTTTCATCAAAATTAATATTAATTTCTTCATAAGAATGAACATCGCTTGGGTTTGTTGGTCTAATATAATCATAATATTTTCTTTTGCGATAAAAACTACCACCATGAAAATATATTAAATTAGATGATAAATTATTCATAACAGATTGCTATGATAAATCTAATCCAGCAGTATTGTGAATAATCATGCCCATTATATCATGAGCAGTATTAATACATCCAGCCAAAGTATTTACTTCTGGTTCTTGATATTCATATTTATTGTTAAATAATTTAAATAGTCTAAGTCCTTTTTTCTATCCACCAAGACTAGCATCCTCCCAAGAAATATCAGTATTACGAAGACTTGTTAAAGAAATTTGATTATTGGTATCTCTTCCTCCATAAACTAAATCCCAAACTGAAGAAATAGTATCTCCAATACTAGGTAACATAACTGATAACTCATAAGTATCAATATCTGGATTAAGAGAATAATTATTATTATGTGAATAATATGTATGACCGCTTAATCCAGTAGGAATAAACTAAATGGTATCAACAACCTTTCTTTCAGGCCATTCATATTCTGAACTAACATAACTAAATTTATTTAAACGACGAGAAGTAAATAAATCTTCACTTTTAACGATTTTATCAAACTAAAACCCATCTTTATTAAAGTAAACGGCGGCTGGGATACCTTCTTTCGCCTTTTCTAATAATTCAGTACTTATAGAATCATTTTCATTAATCCAAGTGCCATCTTGAGAATTAATATTTGGCAAAACAAAATATTGTTTACTTATATCATCAGTATTTTGATTATATTCCTATTTATACCAAACAGTTTTAACATCAGAAGGATAATTTAACCCATCTTGATAAGCTGACCGTAAAGAAATTGTCTAAGATAAAAATTCTCCATTTTTATCTAATACAGGGCCAGTAATATCATTACGAGCACTTTTTATTCTAAATCCCCAAGGAGACTATTGATGCAAAGTATAATACTAATTATTACTATGCTCATCAAAATGGGGCGGAACTGGTGAAATACTTGGCGCATCTATACTTAAATTCAATAAAGGTAAAGATACGTTCAATTCAGCTATCATAATGTATTTGCTCTAACCCTCAACAAATACTTTTAGCCATACTGTAGAATCCCATCCTTTTCCAAAATCTAAATTGCTATTGGCCGCGTAATTTTTATCCTAAAGAAAATTATATATATAATTTGAATCATAACCAATTGGCTAAAATAAAGCATATTGCCCTTGACGACCAGAACATTGATAAAAAGTTAGAGATTGATCTTCTTCAATAACATATACAATTATTCCCCTATAGATACCCTAAGAGATATTATAAGGTCTTGTTGGATCAATAAATAAATCAGTAGATGAAGTATATCTTACTATAGTATTAGAGCTAAAATTAGAAGAAGAAGTATATAAATAATGAGTTGTCTAAAAATCCTCATCATTTCTATAAGCTCTAATTCTAAATGACTAAGTAATTTTTGTATCATATTCAACTAAAACATATCTACCAACAAATACTTCATCAGTCTAAGCGCTGGTATCCATAGTCATTCTATTTGGATATACTTTATCAAACTGAAATTGATTTCTAGAAGTGTTGGGTAAATTAGCATAAAAATTATTCATTTATTATTCCTCCACTTCATAAATAGCATCAACTATTAAATACCCTTCTGGATGAGTACTATCATTACCAATTAAATTTAAAGAAGACCCATCAAAAGAAAGGGCATTAATTGCAACATCCGCATTTAATTTTAATTCATAAATACCAGTATATCCAACTATCGTTGGAGCAACACTGTTATTTAAATAAAATTTAGTCCCAGGTAAAGTTTGAATGCCAAGTTGAACAATAGATCTTAACCCTTCTTCACCAAAAAATATTCTACCAGATTGTAAATTATCTTTAGAAATATTTGATGGATAATTTTTATCACTACCTGGAGAAAAATATCTATACTATCTTACGACTTTATTCATTCTATTTTACCTCCTTAATATATGCGGCTAACTGCTTTAGTAGCAGTAATCTACATTGTTCCATTATAAGTTAATGGAAGAGTTATTTTACTAACAATATATTCGCCATTAATTTGGCTGTTCTCATCATATACAAAAATTCTTGTATTAGGTTCTAAATAATAAACTGGTAAAGAAGTTATTGTAATATTTTCAACACAATAACTAAATTTATATAAAAATTCATCTAATACATCTTTAGCACTTTTATACTAAGCGCTTAATGTAAATAAATTTTTCTAATCATCCGTTATTCTAAAATAAGTATATCCACTTTTAATTTCTCGCTATCCATATTCTTCATCAGTATAAAAAATTATGTCTGGAGTTTCTTTAAAATAAATAGATGTAACTTTATTATCATTTACAGATTTAGTTCTATCTCCAACAACTGGAACTTTATATTGAGCTAATTCACTATCGCTATCTAAAAAATCAAACCAAAAATTTAATTTTTCAGGTGCCTCAAAAACATTTTTATTCCAATAATAATAATCTCTATCACTAGTAAAATTATTCTAATAAGCTACTACACTAACTACTGGTGTTCTATCCACGTCAGTAAAAGGAAAATAATGAACATCAATAGGATATATCCATTTAGTTGTTTCTCCAGCTATATCATCAACTCTGTTTCCAAGATCGTCTAATAAAAATTCAATATGATATACAATATTTATTCTATTAGACCACTGAGTGTAAATTCTATGATTTTCTCCATTTATACTTAAATCATAAATTCCTCTTACCTTATAATACATTGGCAAATCTGTATTAATAGATCCAAAAGGAGAGGCATTAGATTCAATGTATGAATTACCACCTTCTGAAGAGTTATGCTATATTTCTGAAATAGTACTGCTACTATCTAAATAAACTTTACAATATCCAGAAGTAGGATAAAAAGATCTATAGATTTCATAGCGCATATTATCTATTAAAATATTAGTATGAAGATCATTGTTTAATCTTAAAAATTCATTTTTACTTTCTGTACTAATATCCCACTATATTTTTCCTTTATTAGTTTTATCATATAAATATACTTCATTATCTTCATCTACTGTTTTACTATTTACTGGCTCACCCTACTAATCAACTATTAATCCCTATAAATCAATTTTTGCACTTTTTATAGCCATAATAGCCGCGGCGTTTACATCATCATATATTTTTTCTTCTTCTGGAAGAAAATAATCTGTTTCAAACAATCCTTCGTCTCTTTCAAATCCAACCCATTGTGTGCGGACTTGGTAGGCAAAGTCGTTCGCCTGAGTCCAATCAATATATTCAGCATAATAACCACCGAAAGTATTGTAGTTGCGATCTGGATCAAGATTATACAAATCTTTCCAAAAACTAATTATATCAATATAATATTGTTCATATCCAGTAATTCCATTAGGATAATAATAAGCGCCATTAGCTTTTTTGCCATTATTATTCTAAATTTGTGAATAAAAATCGTCTTCTTGATTATGTTTATAATAATCTTTTGCCATTTGATAAATAATTTCTCTCCAATCGCATATTATACAATTTTCAAGAGCATATTCATCCATATATTCTTCTATATGTTCATCAATATAAATTTCAATTTGACGTTTAATTAATTCAGTAACTCTTCCAGTTGGAAAATTTGGCTTATAGAAAAATCCAGTATATCCAGGTTTATCGTGAGCAAATCCATTAGAATCAATAGTAACGAAATCAGTATATTTATGTGAAGTACATCCACTAAAAGGAGCAATTGTAATTGTTCCATCGTTTTCTTTTTCGATACGATTTGTTGTAGCATTATGCTAAGCTGATCCGCCCGATCCTGTCTAAAATATATCATTAACTAAGTGGAAAAGCCAAATCTTATTATATATTGTTTGAGACCCATTAACTTCAAAATAAGCTGAAGGATCAAAGTTTTCAACATAGCCCTAAATTTCTTCTTCTCCAGTTCTATTAGTGGCATAAAAACGAATATAATCTGTTGGAGCTTCTCCTGTTAACTTTTTATAATAATTATACCAATCACTCATATACCACCAATCTTGCGGAAGTTGTTGTTTTCCAGGATATTGAGGATTTTCTTGCCTATCATAATTATAAAATTCTTTAATAACTTCTTGAGTAACCTGAGCAATAACATTTTTATTTGTTTTTATATTTTGTATTAATTCATCTTTTAAAATATCTTCTGAAGTAATATATACTTTTCCATCATAAGCTGTATAAAAATTTGGTTTTGTATCAATAACATATCTTAAATGAATAGGAATATCAGCTCCACTAACACCTTTGCGGATTCCCCATATTGAAAAATCATTTCTTAAATTACTTAAATTTGGAGAATTGTTAAAAGCAGTAATAATATTATTGTCTATAAAACTATAAGCAATAGCAGAATTTTCAACCGCATTTTCAATTAATAAATCACTGTCTTCTGTTTTAACTAAACTGTTCCAGCTTTGATTCTCATATGTTTTCTATCTTTGAAATACAAATCGTCCATCTATATCATAAAAATATTCAAAATCACCTAGCATATTTTTTATTTTATCAAGAACAGAGGTTAATGTTTCACCAATATTACCTATTAACTCTCCCACATAAACTAAATCGGTTTCTCTAAATCCTGCCGTTTGTCCATATTCTACTTTACGCACTTTATATTGCGTCCTAGGAACTTTTGTATCACGTTCAAAGCACATTGTCGGAGCTGTGGTATTTACTAAACTGTCAACTGCTTTAACAAATTCACTATCATCAACAGAACTTAAAGGAACAAATTCTCCGATATTATCAATCTATACTTTCATATCCCCATTCATAGTCATATTTTTAACAACATCTTGTTCAATGTCATATACTAAATACAAAGGTTCTGAACCACGATATTCTAACAATTCTACGCCACTATCGTCTAAATCATTTATAACTATATTAAAATACGGTTCTTTAGCATAAGTGTGAATCATTTCTCTTATAATTGTTTTTAAAGATAAAGATTCTTTTTGATATGTCTATATTTTTTCATAATACGTTTCATTGTTACTATATGGCCCAAGTGATATAATATATTTTTCTTTTTTTGTATCATCGGGCTCATCTGGATCGATAGTTCTAATATAGTATTTGTTTGCCTAATATTCTGAAAATTCATTAAAAGTTACAATTTCATAAATATTATCATAATTTTCTATATTGGCAAAATCAGTTTGTGCAAATAAATTGCCACCCAAGTCTCCATTTAAAAGACTCATTTTATCTTTAGCGTTTAATGTAATAGTATAATTATTTACAGTTAATGATACATTAAAAGTTGATATAATAAAAATTCCTTGATTAAACCAAATTATATTATCATACTCGGGATCAATCGTATTTATAACACCTATTTCAACTTTAATTTTATGAGTTAAGCCCCAATAAAATTCATTTATATTAACATCTTTAGCAACCATAGTTAAATTACAAGTACGACGAGATGATGAACTACCATCAAGATTAATTGATCCGCCAGTAATTTTTCCCTCAATTTGTTCAATAGGCATTTCTACAAAATTTAAAGAGGTTAAGCGAGCAAAAATTTCCTTATGATTTATATTATCCAACTTTTTTAGAAAATCTTTATCAAGTAATGGATTCATATTCTCTTAACCTCCTTATTTTGATATTTCAAACACTAATTGCCGCAAGTATTCTGCATATAATTCATCATAAACTGCTCTTGCATTAGCTACATTAGTGTTATATGTTGATTCTGTTATACTATTTTCTCCACCACTATCTATTTCAGAAAAATAATCTGAAGATAAATAATATTTATAAAGAAAATATAGTTCAAATTCAGCCCGTTCTCTTAAAATATCTTCCATAGAATATTGAACTTCTTGTAATTCATATCCGCATTCTAACATCGTACCATTAGATAATTTTATAGAAGTAAAAACTATATCATTATCAATATTAAAATATCCTATATCTTCCAAATCTATTACTGATCCATCTATTTCTATCTCTGTCTATAAAATAGAAAAACCCTATATTTTATGAGAACGTTTTGTAATTATTTCTAAAAATTCTAAAATTCTATTATAATCCTCTTGGCTAACCATTACATCACCCTAAGCATCATAATAAGTTTTAAAAGGTAAAATTTCATAATACTAAATTTCTGGATTAAAAGATTTCTAATTTATTCCTTTTGATTGTACCAATTGTCTATTACTATTGTTAACTTTAAAATAATAATAACACTCTGGTACAACCCACTAATCTTCATAATCATTATTATCATTAGAAATTAAATGTTGTTTTACATAAGTAGAAAGTACTGGTGTTAAGCCCGTAACTTCATAAGTAGAATCTGTGGTAATACTTTTAACTCTTATTGTATCAGATTCTACACAATATAATAATAAAGGATTATCATAAGAAGATAATGGTTCTTCTATATAATGAACATCTCTTTTCTAAAAATGTAAATAATAAAATTTAGAAAAAATAAATTTTTCATCACTAATTTTATTAAGTATATTATTATGTGTTCCAATAAACTGTCTTCCTAATATATCGTGAATATAAAAATTTGTAACTTCATTAAACGTATTTGTTGTATCAACATAATAAAAATATTCTAAAATACCCTCATAAAGAGCATCATTAGGAATTTTTATTGAAATAATTTCTTCTCCTATATCTAAACTATAATTTCCAGTAGCTCCAATTACTATTTCTTGAATACCACCATTTTTAAATTCTATTGTAAATTTAGATCCTGGCTATACTCCTGATATAACTATAGCAATTGCTGGAGAATTTTTTATTAACATTTCTCCACGAGCATTCCAATTTGCTCCATTTTGTATATATCGTTTATCTTTTGGATTTTCTGTTACTGTTAATTGAATACTTTCATTTTGTAACGTTTCATAATATACTTTTTTATCAACATCTATTACATTATATGTTAATAAATTATTATATGTAAAATCAGCAACTTCATAAGCTGTACACTAAAAACTATGAATCATACGTCCAAGACGATCTTCTGGAGTCAAAGATACATTCATAAGTCTTACAAGATAATTTCCTTCTCCAGGAGAACGGAATAATTTAATCTCTCCATTGTTTAACCAATCTAAAACAGCTAATTTAAAAGTGCGCTCGGCCGCAAAATTATAAGCAACAGGTTGTGTTGTGCGGACTTTTGCATTTTCAAAAGTTTGCTCATCTTCAATGCGTTGAGATTGAAGATTTTTTATTCGTTTTATAAGAGCTGTTTCACCTTGCTTTGTTAAATCATAAAACTCTTGTTCACCATAGTTAAAAATTGATTTATTTACAGTTTTAGAACGAGAGGTTTGTGATAAAGTATCATCTAAACCAAGTTCTTCATCTGTGATAAATAATCTAGCATCATCTGCCAAATAAGTTATTAAACCACTTATAGGGAATTCTTTATAAGATACTTTTCCATTTCTAAATATAAAAGGATATTTAGAACCTATTGTATCTACTTTTGTTTCTAAAATTGTGGTTTTAAAAGAACTAACTTTAGGATTAAAACGCACTTTTAATTGTCGCTAACCATCATATAAAAATATATCTTCGAAATCTGCAGTAACAACATTAGATAATAAACGAGAAGAATATAGTCCATAATCATTATATTGCTACAATCCATAAATGTATTCTTTTCCTTGTTCAACAGTAAAATCTCTAAATAATTGATGAGAAGGTGTGTCTGCGTGTAAAGAAAATTTAAAAATTTCATTCCAAGTAGTAAAATTATCAGAAGAACAAGCTCTTGAAATTATAAAAGCTCCTGTTTCTGCAATTTCTTGATTTGCTTCATTTTTATTCCCTATTAAATGAACATCTACATATCCATTATCAAAATTCATTTCTGCTTCTAAATAAGCATTAATGTTTGGAGCTATTGATTTTTTCTATAATATTTTATATTTAGGACTTTTTACTGTCATTTTATTATTTGTATAAACAATATACTAAATATAATATGACTAGTCAATAGCTAAATCTGAATCATATTTATACTAATCCATAGATTCATATACTTCAACATTAGTGTCTGAATTATGAATCTAAATACCAGTATCATCAATAATTTTTCCATATTTGTCTGTTAAAACAAACTAATATGAATATTCTTTTTCAGTAACGTCGGCCTGATTTATTCCTCTATTATCAACTTTAAATTGCCGATATACACCAGTATAAGAATATATGTGATTATTTGTAACGTACTAATTTAAAGACTATATAAATATATTTGGCTAGGTGGTATATTTAGCAATTCCAACACTTGAATAATATCCAACAGTACCCTATAAATCTAAATAGGCAATTTGTATTTTATAATATTGTCCTACTGATAGTTTGCTAAAATCCCCCTATACAGCTTGTGTTGAATTTGGATCTATAACAAAAGTAACTTCAGAATTACTTCCTATAGTATACCAAGCTGGATTAATTTGTTTTAAAGTTAATATAAATATATTGTTTTGAGCAGTTTTTACTTTAAGTATAAAACCACCTATTTCACTTGGACTCACAGTTCTATTCATAGAAAAAGGAATAGTAAGTTTGATTATCCCAGACTTTTCCGCATAAAAAGCTGGTAATGTTCCTTCTATATAAGGAGGATATAATTTCATTTTCTTACTCCTTTCACTCTTTATTATATGTATAAGTAATGATTCCAGTATATTGAGCATCGTTTGGAATTTGAACAGTATAAATTTTATATTCTGGTTCCAGTTCATAATTACCAGTTGCTCCAATTGTTATAGTCTGTACTTCATTAGTTTTAAATCTTATATTAAAAGTTGCTCCAGGATTAACCCCTGAGAAACTAATAGAGGTTGCTATTATATTGGTTGGTATAATTGAACCTCGTAGATACCAAATCTAGTTATCTTGATAATAACGATCGTCTGGTATTCCACCTTTTAAATAATCAATTGGCTAAGAGCTTGAAGATAGCGGCAAACTTACCCATTCAGTAACCGTAAGATGTCTATAAATATTATGTTGAATTAAATCTTTATAATTATAATCACTTATTTCATAAGCTGTTGCCTAAAAACTATGTACTAACCGTCCAATTCTATCTTCGGGTGTTAAAGATACATTAGTAAGATAAATTAAAAAATTCCCTTCTGTTGGAGACCGAAATAATTTTACCTTGCCATTAGATAGCCAATTAATAACTTTATTTTTAAAAATTCTTTCAGCACTAATGCTATAATCTTCTAAATTTACTGTTCTTACTCTTCCTTCTAAAGGATCTTCAATTTTTATGTAATCATATTTTTCTACTTTACTTAATTCTTTTACTTTTTCTAATAGCGGTAATCCTTGTAATTCACGATATCCGCCTTCTATGACCTATATATTAGGCATATTTTCTATAGATAATTCTTCATTTGTCATAAATAATTCTTGTTCATCGGATAAATAAGATATTAATCCACCAATAGAAATTTCCTTATATTTTATATGACTATTTCTAAAAAATACTGGAAATTTAGAACCTATAGTATCAGTTTTTGTTTCAGCATTGTTTATCTTAAAAGATCCTATTTTAGGATTGTATTTTATTTTTAACTGTTTTTCTCCATCGTAAATAAAAACATCTTCAAAATCTACTTGTATAGTATTACTTAATATCCGATTAGAATAGCTGCCATCATACATTTTTTCCTATATACTATACACATATGATTTTCCCTGTTCAACAGTAAAATCAATTGGGGTCTATTTTGAGATATATTCATTATTTAAACGTATCTTATATATTTCTTCCCATTCTAAAAAATTACTATCTTCACAAGCACGAGATATTAAGTATTCTTTTAATAATTTTTCTTCTAATTGAGTTTCCTAATTAATTGGACCTTCTATTAAAATAGAAACATATCCATTATCAAAATTTAATTTTGAAATTATTGGAGTATCGTAAGTAGGCAATTGCAATTCTTGTTTGATTAATTTATATGAAGAGCTAGATACAATTAATTTATTATTAGTGTAAACAATTAACTATAGTATATAATATTTTTTAATAAAAGTATCTGGTATATATCCATCTGGTATATCGCTCATATAGCTATAATAAAATTTACACTAGTAGGTTTCTTGATTATTTATATTGTCACATAATAATAAACCAGTATCATCTATAATCTAGTCATTATAATCGGTTAAAATAAAACGATACTAATAAGCTTTTTCAGTAACATCCATATTTTTCTATGAATATATTCCAATATAATTATAAGAATGATTATTTAAATCATTATGGCTTAAATTTTCAATATAAATATTTGGTTTTGTAGTATATTTTACAATACTGACAGTAGAAAAATATCCTAGTTCATTATCATTATTAATATAAGCCATTTGTAATTTATAAAAATTCCCAATAAAAAATTTTTCTTTTTGGGTTACTATTTCACTATCACCCAGCATTTCATCTGGTATTATAAAATTAACACTATAATTTTTAGTATCAATATTATAAGCAGGCTTTTCATAAGATGTTACAGTACCCAAACTATCATTACTATTTGATTGTATAGCTCTTATTTTTAACTGAAACCCTTTTACGTCTTTTAAATCAGTTGCCCTATTCATAGAAAAAGGGACGGTAATAACCGTCCCTTCTGAATCAGTATAAAATGCTGGTATAGTCCTCTCTAAAATTGGAGGATATAATTTCATTTTATTACTCCTTTTCTTCTTCATCCTCAGGGTCGTAAATCATAAATAAAATTGCATTACCCTTTTTTTCTGATATATCAACATTATCAAATAAATTAATATCTAGCATATTAATTTTTACTTCTTGTTCAATACTAAATAAATCGTTTAATTCTTTTTGAGCTTCTTCAAGTCTTTCTTGTGGAATATCATATTGTTGAGTTTCTTCATTTAATACCCCATATTTTTGAATAATCTCACTTCTTAATTTATCTATTTCTTGACCAAGTTCAATTATTTTATTTATATTTTTTTGAAGAAAGAAATTAATTTTAATTGGTAATTTACTCTCTTCCTCTTGCTCATTAAACGCGGCCGTTAATTGTGTTGCAAGCATATAAATTTCAATATTTTGTAATGTTAAAGTTTTAATCATTCTCCTTTATCTCCTTTATATATTTTATTCTTCCCCTTCAATTAACATTGGCATAAGACCCGTTAAAATATCCATAGGAAGAGATTCTTGAATATCATTTATATTTATTTTTTGAATATTAACATCATTTTCTTCCATATCTAAAATTTCTTGAAGTTTTTCGTTTGCTTCATCAATTTTATCTTCTGGAACTTTTATTTTTCCTTCTTTATCAGATATAGCATATTCTTGTATAATTTTCATTCTAGAATCACAAATTGCATTATAATAAGGATTTAATAAATTTTTATTTTTAATACATATATATCCAATTTTTGCTGGTAATGTTATATCTTTTTTATTAGATAAATCATTTAATGTCTAAAATAAAGTATATATTTCTAAATTTGTCATTATTATAAATCTCCTTTATCTCTATTTATTAATTTAATTAAATATTCTGCCGTCAACCAACCATCCTCTAATATAAAATTAAATTAATATCCTTGCCATCCGTCTCTCATATCTATAGAAAGGTTAGGATGTTCCTACCCAGTAAAAAAAGTATACGTTCTAGTTGGATACCAAACAGCATCATCACCTTGAACTAAACCATAATCTTCTGGATCATGTAATACAGCATCGACGACTCCACTTACCCCTATGCAGTCCAAGCAGTAACATCTATTGTTTTAGTAATGTAAGGGGTATATCCAACACATTCAAGATCACTATATGTTTCATAAGTGGTATATTTTTTAGTTTGTGTATATTCATCATACTAATTTGGAATAACGCCAGTATCCACAATATAATCACCAACATAAGAAAGACTATAAGCAGGAGCCCAATATCCAAGAATTCCATCAATAGTTTTCTAATACCATTCACTTCCACCATAAGTAATTCCAAGATTAGCCAAAGATGATGAACCATGAGTAGGTAATGATATAGTATATGTCATTTCTTTTTCTACTTTTTTAACATGAGGAACATAATCATAATACGGCACCGCTGTAAAAGCCACTGGTATAGTTAAATTAGTAGCTTCAACATATTTTCCTTTTATATATAAATTCTAAACTCTAACAGTTCCTGAAATGTCAGCATCAATTGCCGTTAATTTACCATCATGATCAACTTTAAATACATAAGTTCCATTATTAGACGAATTCCAAGCTCCAAGAAATACATCCTCATTCCATCCTGGCCAATCAGGATCTCCTTTTCTGGCAGCAATCATTCCATACCATTTTGTGTCATCATCTCTCCATTTTTCAATTCCATAATTTGTAATACTCCATCCAGCAATTAATCCAGTATTAAAATAAGCATTACCCAACTTATCAATTTTCCAACCAGTACCAGCTGATTCATCATAATTAGCTTCAATACTACCTTCAGAGTTTAAAGTAATATAATTTTTATTATAATGTAACTATCCATCTCCCTCTTCATAAATATCGGCAGAATAAATATTTTCACCATCTACTATCCATCCACCTATATGTGCTGAAGTAGACCATAATGTGCCATCCCAAGAAACTTTAAAAGTTTCATTTTTTTCTATTCCTATAGTTAAAGGATAAGGATAATTAACATCATCTGTAACGCTAGTTATATTAATACGTTTTCTTTGTTGATTATCAATATTGTAACCAGTAAGCATTAAGTTATAACTAGTAATTCTACCTTTAGCAATATCAATTTTTGTACCACTTTTTTCATTAAGCTAATAATATTGTATTAAACTACTATACTAATCTTGATCTGAATTAACTTTTCTATATTTATAAACTTTATAATAATAAATACCAGGTCTATAAAAATACACTTGAGTAAAAACATCATAATATTCATAATAACTATAATTATTTTTAAATGTATTACTATTATAAAGAAATTCATTTTTATTATTTACATTAATATTATTTATATCATCTAAATAATAAAATTTATCTTTTTCATAATTGGTATTATAATAAATAGCCACTTCATTCCCACTACTATTTAATACATAAAAAGTAAATATATTATGATCAGTATCGATATCAGCCCTATAAATTTTTGATAATACAGCATCACTATTTGGATTATTATGAATTTCTACTATATAATCAACATAAGTTTTTTTCATACCATTCATTATAGCTATTGTTTCATTTCTAAAAATAGTTTGCGCTACCAAATAAGCAGCTTGTCCTTGACCTTGTATATTATCAAAATTAATAACATAATCTCTATAAGTCTCTTCGCGTTGAGGTAAATTTTCATCATCTATATGCACATAATCAACATAATATTTATTAGGTTCATAATTTATACTATAAAATTCATCCTCTAATTTATAATCATATATATTTTCTTCAATATTTTTCATATAATAATTAGTATTTGCGTCCCAAGGAAGTGTATTTCTAGTATATGATAATATATAATGAACTTGAGCATTATTAAAATCTGTTTGATTATTAAATTTCTAATAATTCCCATCATAAAAATCAATACTTGAATGCCATTCCCATCCTAAATTTGTTTCCTAAAAATACTAAGTATATAATAAGCCCAACCCTTGCCAAGTAGTAAAATTATTAGGAGGAACAGTATAATCAGATGGAGACGCCAAAACATAACTATCATTTATTTTATCATAATAATCTTTAGTTGAATCATATTCGTTATTAGACTAAACTAATACATATGTGGCATCTGTTAATATATAGTAATAATTTTCTACATACAACATTCCAACTTCTGTGTAATTATATATTATTGTTTCACCATCTTGTTCAAGACCCTAATATTCTCTTAAATAATATGTAACTCCACCCTATAAATCTTCATAAGCAACTGGTCCTGAATATAAACCAGAAACAGGATCATAAGTGCAGTACTAAATATCAGATGAAGACGAATATTCTACTGGCTCAGCTAAAATAACAATATTCTAGTTACTATCATAATATACGGTATTAGAATCAAAATTACCAGTAGCTAATTCAAATGTACCACCTTGTAAAGTATATTTACCAACTATATTATATGTTGGCTAACCAATTTCGCCATAATATCCTGTACCATCTGGTAAAGGAGTATTTTGTGGTAATGAATATCCTTCATAAATTAATTCTCTAGAATAATAAACTACTCCTTCTTGAGGAACTTCAGCACTAGATAATTCGTATTCATTTTGTCCAATAGAAATATAATAAGTATCTTTTTGATAATCTCCATATGATATTAAATTTTCCTCAGTAAAAGTTTTATCATCGTTCTAACGATAATAAGTCAAATTTGGGTTATATTCACCATATGGATCCAACATTTTACCAGTATTAACCCTATAATAATAATAATTCTATTGATAAAAATTCTATATCATTTGATAAGTAGAAAATTCACCAGTTATTTTATTTAAAGTATAATACTATCTATCATTTGTACAAGATTCACTTGTATCTAATCTAAAATCAGTATAATATTTACCAGATTCATATTGTCTTATCTTAATTTCATCACCATACTAATTATATTCATCTTTTATATAGTAATGGCGAGAAGACATTAAATTTTCATTATAATCATTATAATCTAGTATATAATCATAATCATTTTCATCTATAACAAAATAATTTGTATAATTACTACTGTTTACTTCGCTCTAAGGTTCAACTAAACTATAATATTCAGACTATTCATCTCCAGTCCAATCATCACTCTACAAGAAATACTATTCAGAACCAATATGTAAAATTTCATTTCCTCTAGTAGTAATAGGATGTTCATTAGTACTATACACTGGATTTTCTGTTTTTATTGTTAAATAATCTGGACCGTTGGCAGAAATATATACTGAGCTTCCAGAAGGAGAATAAACATTCTATACAACTCTTCCACCAGTCCCTCTTTTAACAGAACTATTTGAATCAATAAAATAATAATATTGTATAGATGGATTAAAAGTAGAATTGGTGTCAACTTTTTTATATTCGAAAAAAGAATATGGTTCATTATCACTGTTTATATCATTTATCTTCTATCTAATATATAAATCATTAATTTTAGCCTAATAATTATTATTATCAACATCAACAGCAGCCTCAAAATATCCATTATATTGCGGACTGCTTTCCTTAAAAGATCCTTTTATGTTAATGACACCATCATCAAGGTCAATTTTCATACCTCCACGATTTTGCTAATAAGCCTAACTTTTTATAGTACTTTTATTTCCATCAAACAAAATCCTGCCCATACCATCTTTACCAATAAAGCCAGTACCATCTTCTGTAAAAGCGTAAGACATTGCTCCATGATTAAAACCATAAATACCAGTCTAACCAGAAACGACAGAATGTGTATCAAGCGCTTCGCCTGACCAATCACCCATCATTACGCCACTAAACGTATTGTCAGAATTTTTCTTTCCAGCGGAAATTGCATTAGTCATCACTGATCCGTTATCATAATCTATAACTAACTCTTTTCCATTCCAATTATTTAATGCACCAGATGAATATCTGTTTTCACAAAAATAAATTGGCTATGTATATAGTATATCATTTTCATTAATATTACCATCTTCTACAGCATAACATTGAGCACCATACTGCCCAGCACCTTCAACATAATTTCCAAGAGGAGTAAAATGACCATCTAAAGATATTTCTCCTAAAAATCCATCTATTACTCTATTTGCTCTTAAAGAAGGGGTATATATTTTCCAAGCAGAATCACTTGATGTAAAAATATGGCGGCCTTCCGCATCTCTTTTATCCTAAATCTAAAAAGGTTCTCTAGTATAATCTACATATCCATCTGAGTGATAAGCAACAACACTTGGACCTTTAACTTTTTCATAAGTGCTTAATTTTCTTACCGCTATTGGAACTATAGTTACCAAATCATAAGATTCAAGTCCGCTAACAGTACATTTTAAATATAATAATGAATTTAATAATTTATTATTGTTATCTATTCCATGAAACAGAGTCATTATTGGACCGTGCGCCTATCCATTAATATACTAATATCTATCTTCAGTACTATCATAATATCCCATACCAACAATACAGCCATTATTTTGTAACCAAGCTATATTATTAAGATTTACATTAGATACATCTGGAATATAAGTTCCTTCAGCCCACTCCCAAGTATAAGTAGGATTAGCCTATAAATCAGCCGCATGACCACCTGGCCCCAAAATTGTAGCAGAAACTTTTATATCTTCTACCACATCTGCACTTATAATATATTTATTATCATTATCATCATTACTATCATCAAAATTTACAACAACAGTATATTGTGATCCATTTGTTCCTGCTGGACCAAACTAAAACTATTTAGTAATTGTGTAAATATTGTTATCAATAGTTTTAATTTCACAGGTAATTGTATTAGAGAATCTATCTTCATAATAATGACTTAATACACGATATTCTAATACTGGATTAATAAAATATCCATGATTAGGATCGCCTTTATACGCAATGACATATTCATTAGTAGATCTATCATAATAAACTTGAGAATATAAAATATGATATAATGTTGACCCACCATCATTACTTACATCATGACTATCATTAAACCAATTACCCTAATGATTTTTACATAAATAAGTGTTGCTATCAGATTCTAAATTAACAACCACTTCTTCTCCTGGTCTTCTAATGCCAAACGGAAGACAAGGAAACCATCTATCTGCTGGAATATTATCTACGCCAGGCCATTCATTAACATAAAAATTATTAACAGCTCCAGCTGGAGGTGGAGTATTAGCATATGTCATCTATTGAACTATAGTTGGCTAATCTGTGTAATTAGAAGAAAAACTATCTGCTAATGTTATCATAGAATCTGAAGCAGGAATTCTCCAAACAATATATTGTGCCTAAGTTACAGCACTAGGAGTAGAATATTTATCTTCTTTATAATAACACTATAATTGCCTTATTTCATAGGCTTCAATTTGATCCTTAATAGTTTGATTCTATCCATAAATAAAATAATTACCATCACTTCTATCAACACAAAATAATGAATATCCATCAATAGCCTATAATATTTCATCGTTAACAACATTTTCCTCATTCGTAAATTCTAATATATTAGATTCATATTTATTTATTACTAATTGCTCATATCCATTATTCTAATCTGGTCTTATTACTTCGTCAAAAAGTAAAATAATTACTTTAAATTTTTCAGTACTTAATTTTGGATCAAGTTCAACTATCTAATTAAAAGAATTGTTCGGAGTATTTATTCTCTCCCAAAATGCTCCAGCATAATTATCAGGAGCTTTAGCTCCTTGTTTATATCTATACCATCTAATTTCGTAATTTAAGTTTTTAACTCTACTTTGATATATTTCATTAAATACACCATCTTCGAATTCATGAATCCACCTAACCTCTAAATCTTTTCTTAAAGAATCATTTTCCGCATATTCTCCAGGAATTTCATATTTATAAGTTGGTGAACTAATAGAATATAACTAAACGCTATCTTGATTAAAACTTCCTAAATCATATCCTAAACAAATATATACATCTTTTACCCATAAATTTGGACTAGCAATATTGCTAAATATATCATCTCCAGTAGTATAAGGAATATCACCATAAGGTAAATCTTCATTATTATTATTTTTATCTTTAACAAAAACATTTAATCCTTTAAATCCTTGCTTAGGATATCCTTCTTCTGGAATACTAGAATCAGAAGGTTTCTCATAAAAATATAAGGATAATCTTGTAATTCTCGTAGTATCTCCAAGAGACTAAGAAAGATCAAACACAGTTTCTTGTTGATAAAATGTACTAAAATTATATGGGTCACCTTGAAATCTATTACAATCAAAAACTAAATATAATTGACCTTTTGCATTATCTTTAAGTTGATTAACTTCGTTCTATATAGCGGCAATTATATCATCAGTAATAGTATCAATTTCATAAAAGACATTAGTTTGCGGGTCGATTAAAGTAGTTAATTCATTTGCTAAAGAACATGTCTGAGTAATCCAATTCCAACGATTAACTTTTTCTTGCGTGCTAGTAGTAGGAGAAAGAAAATTTGACAGTCTATTTAAAATTCTATCACAATTTTTAATAAAACTATCAGAATCAGACATCTAATAATCTACTACTAATAATAAACCATAACTACCAAATATCGTTTTCCAAGTACTTAACCAAGACTAAAATTGAGCCTAAATACCAAGTCTTGTAAAACCAACTAAATTTTCTGTAGTAAAAGTTCTATCCCAAATATTAATAGCAGTTTTCCATTCTATATCCTCTGGACCCGTCCAGTTTTCAGGCTATCTAGAAGGTAAATTAGCTACCAATCCCCATCCATTTTTATGTTCAGAAGTATCTATATCACAAATGTTACCAGTAACATCAATTATAGAATCAAAAGGAGAAACATAAATATAAGGCTCTTCTGATCCAGAAACTTTTTTACCACTAATAATTTTCTAGTTATCATAGTCACCATTAGGAATTGTCACATAAACACAATCACCATTTCGATAAGTTGTATCATTAGAATAAGCAACATAAGATACTGACCCAGTTGATACAATATATCTACCTATTTTGGCAGATTTATCATCTATAATTGTAGCAACATCAGTTGCATCAAATTTTACGCCTTCTAATCGCTTATTAACAACTATATCTACCGCTTCAAGTATTGTTTCAGCGACATCTCTTTTTGACATATCTTTAACGACCTCCTTTCTCACCTTATTTCTATTATATCATAAAAAATTAATTAAGTCAATTTTCTTTAATAGGCCAAATAAAAAAAGGGATAGGTTTTATCCTATCCCTTTAATATATTAAAATCTTCCCGCATATTGACTAGCTCTATTAATAAGAGAATCAAATGCCATTTCTATTTCATTATGATCAACTGCGTTAGGAAATTCTGCGTGAATAGTAACATCTTGCGCCAAACTATTTCCCCCGGTATTAATTGTAGAAGTAGAAGATATAGAGGCTAATCCGCTACTCATTGCTTGTAAATCTAAAGCGGTGCTTAGTCTTCTTAAAATATCTATTGATAATAATAAATTTTCAGTATCAGTTTTATTAAGAACCAATTCTTTTTCATGCAAAAATGCTAACTTACCATAGCTACCCCAAGAACCAGTATAACCACCTGTTGCTCCACTGAATACATCTTCTTTAGGATCAAAACTACTTGTAGCATTAGTAGCTGCGTTAATAACAGCTAAATCTTCAGTAGAATATTCTTCTCCACTTTCAATAGCTTGTAATTTTAATACTTTAGCAATTTTTTGAGCTAAGGTTTCATAAGCATCAATTACTCCACTTAAATATTTCTAATGAGTATCTAAATAAGTATTTACTGTTTCTAATACACCACCAAATTCTACTCCAAGAGCATGAACTAAACCATTCTCACCAATTATAGCCTAAGTTAAATCATTAGTTTTCTTTCCAAGATTTTCAATACCTTCTTCAGAAATCTAAATTGAATTAGGACCAGACATTAATGGCTCTAAATTTTTAACGTAATCTTGCATTGCTTCAACAGAATCTTTAACATATTGTGCTGTAAAACTACTCCAATTTTGAGCCTTTTCCATTAACCCATCATAAGTCTAAGTCCAAGCTTCATATTGATCAGTAGCCGCGGTTTCATTTAACCAATATACGGCTGTATTATATTCGTTTGTATATGACTTACTTAAGTTTTCAAATTCTAACTACAATTGAGCTAAATCATCATAATATTGAGTATTTCTATAAATTTCATCTTTAGCAGCCTTCTCGCTTAATTCAGCAACTTTATCCTTAAAATCTTGTTCTAATTTTAATTGTTTCTAAGTATAATCATTAGTAGCATTTAAAGCTATATTATATAAATCATTATTAGCTTTAGCCAAAGCATCTTCTGCTTCACCAATTTTATCTTGATCGGTTGTATACATATATCCATAATTACCTTCACTATCTCTACGAAGTCTAACCATGGATTTTGCGTTTTGCGCCTCTTCAAGAGCGATTTCAGCTAATACCTATTGATATCTAGCTTTTGCTATATCTAAATCTAATTTACTTAACTCATTTTTATTTTTAAGTTGCTCCATCTCTCTAGAGAAATTAGCTATTCTCTATTTCGCGGCCGTATTAGATGTTTTATCCATGTCGGTTTGTAATTTCCGCAACAAATCATTCATTTCATAAATTTGATTTGTTTTTGTTAAATATTCATCCTGGCGAGAGGATAACCTATCTAAACTATCATTTAAGAAATCAAACCCTAAGCCATTGGTTGCTAACATTTCAAAATCGTGCTGGACAGATTCTACTGTATTCCTCCATACGGCCTCAAAAGCCTCTGCTGTTGCTTCAGCTTTTTCATACATGTCGTTTTCAGCATCTTCATGCTGTTCAACCAAATCATCTAATTCCTATTTAACTGTATTATAAGCATCTGAACCAACTTCTAATCCAGCTAATTGTTGTTCAAGAGTTGTCCGCTAAGATGATAATTCATCATACCAAGCTTTAGAAGCCAAATAACTATTCATAGTATTACTAGCAACAGTTTCTAATATACTACCCATCATTTTATAATTAGTTTGTTTTCCTAATAATGTCATTATTTCTTGATAATGCTCTAATACGCTATTAATATGCTCTAATCTATCTGTGTGTTTTTCAAGTTCTTCTCTTCCAGCTTCTAAAGTTTCACCATAATAATGAGAAATTTCTTTATCTAATTCTCTTAACGTCTATAATTGTTCATATTCTTCATCTTGAATTTTTTTAAGTTCTTCATAATATACATCTTGAGAAATTTCTCCCTTTCGATATTTTTCATTTAATTCTTCAATAGTTCCTGCATAATTCTTTAATTCATTTTCTGCTACTTCAACTTTTCCTATATAATTAACCAAATTTTCTGCACGAAGATAAAAATCATCTTGCATCTTTTCTATATAATATTCAAGTTTCTTTAATTCACGTTCATCAACTTCAATTTTTAATTCTAACTTATATTCTAATTGTTCAAAATTATTATCTTGCCAAGCTCTTTTGGCTTCTTCGGCAGCCTCAAGATTGTCTTCCCAGACGCCTTTTGTTTCTTCATATTGTTTAATTGCATCTTCAATTAAACCAATTTGTTCTTCTAAAGGTTTAACCCAATATGCTTCATATTGACTTTGTTCATCGGCGTTTGCCCAATTTGCCGCATTGGCCCATTTCTATTGACGATAATTATATATACTATATAATTTAGTCATTACATCAGTATAATTAATAATATCGCCATCTTCATCAAATTGAAACTCTTCAAGATTCATTCCATAATCTTTAAAGAGTTGCTTCATACTTTCAGAACCTTGACCTCCACCTTCAAGATCAAATTTCCAAGAGCTGTTTAAAGTATTCTAGAGAGCTTGCTTATCTATTTTTAAAAAGTTTTCAGCTTGACGAGCCTTTTCTTTATAAGCATCAGCCTACTTCTTTAATATATCATTAGCCTTTTGCATAGAGGAAAGACGATCTTTTCCCCAAAGCCTATCACTAACAGTATTTGTTTTTTCAAGTGCTTTTGTTAAATCGTCAATCGTATCTGTTATTTCTTTATAACGCTCTACTTTTTTAGGCTTAGCCTATCCTGTTTTAGCGGCTTTTGGAGCAGAACCTCCGCCACCGCCGCCTCCTCCTCCTTTTCCTCCACTACGAGGAGAAGAAGTGTTCTTGTGGCTGGCAGAAACATTACCACCAGCTGATTTATGCATATTAGATAATTTTACGGCATTAATAGTTTGTTGTTTTTTATTTTGCGTAGATTCTTTCTGTGGAATTACTGTTTTTGAAAATATTGGCACCTACGCTTCATATGTTACTGGAATACTTCCCGTTCCTTCTGGAACTATTGTTGGAGCTCTCAATAATTCCATAGAACCCTGTTCTTCAAATGCCGTATCTTCTTGAGTATCAGTGCTATCTACTGTAACTTCATTACTTGTAGCATCAAAACTCATAGATCCAACAATAGCATCACCGGCTTCTCCAGCAATTGTAGCTGCCGTATTGGAAGCATTTATTACATCATTCATTGCCTCTGTAAAAGGAGTTACATCACAATCAATCCCCATTCCAGAAAGCAATGCTTCAATCTCTGGCGCTGTCGCTCCCGCTGCTAATTTTGATTCAATTAATTTTTGAAGAAATGGAAAATTATCAATATCAATTACAGCTCCATCAGCCATTTCAGCTAATTGATTTTTAAAATCTCCTAAGCTAGGATCATCCGCCAAGTCAGCTGCAGCAGCTTGAGCATCAATAAAAGCATCTCTAATTCTGCCAATGGCTTTTTCATCACCCATAGCAGCTTTTTCAAGATCATCTGGATCAATAGCATCTATAAAATTAGTATCAATAAAATCTTCAGAAGTATCAACTAATTTTGCCAAACTTTTTCTAAAGTTAGCCGCATCCTTATCTGCCAGTACCAAGGCTTTATCCATTTTAGACTAAGCGCTTTGTACATCTATTAATATTTTTTCATAATCATCAAAATTATCATAAAGATCTTCAACAGCTTCATTTAATTTAGTAAAACGAACAGCAGCATCGCTAACAGCTTCAGAATCATTTACAAGCATCCCTTCATTAGCAGCTATTTCCGCATTAGCTTCATTAAAAGCTTCTGCCATATCATCAGCAAACTGCAAGCTATCTTCATCTAAATCCAACTCAGCAGCTATTTTTTCAGAAGCAGCCTACTCTCGTAATTCGCTTAAAGCGTTATATAAATCTTCAGAACTTTGTGCTCTATCAAAATTTAATCTTACAGCAAATGTCTTGTCTTCTTCTGATAAACTATCATACCAATTATGTAAATCATCTCGTGAAAATCCACCTCGATTTGAAACTGTGAATTCTTCAAAGCCACCAGGAATTTTATCACCCTAAAGTGTTGTATATCCTCCAACAGCTTTATCTAAGGCATCATATGGATTATATTTATCAATAGCATCTTTATAACTCTATATAAAAGCAGTTCCACCCTTGATACCAAGAGCCTCTAAGTCTTTTACAGAAAGAGAACCATATAATTTTGTTTTTAAAGTTTCAACCGTATCTTGAGATAAATCATTAAAATCATCTCTAGCTCCAGTTAAAAATTCAGCAACAGCACGGCTAGCTTCATAATCTCCTCCTGATTCAGCAGCAATTTTATCTGTAATAGAATTAACTTGATTAGTCGTATCTTCTATATTGTTTTTAATAACCTGCTAAGCATTCTAACTAGCTTGCCACTATAAAATTAAATCATCAGTAATACTATCAGCCATAGTATTACCTTGCATATCATAAAAAGTATTTTTACCTTTTTTAGTTTCGATATGATTTACATTATATCCCTATGCCTCTGCGTAACTTTCTCTCATAGATTGAGAAACTCCGCCAGCATTTTTTAAATTTTGTAATTCCTAAGCTGTTTGTTCTTGTAATCTATTCGCTACTACAGTATTTAATAAATCAGCATCTTTTACTTTATTATCTGCTTTAGTTTCTTCAATTAAAGAATATGCTAATTGTTTTGTATTAGCATCTATTAAATTAGAATTATTATTTAACGTATTACATAATTCATATAATGCCTAATCTGTATATTGAAGCATTTCTAAAACAGCTTTATTTTCTTCGCTTAATCCTGCTTTTGCATTAGCTAAATTGCCACCATTATTAATAAAATTATCTGCTAATTGATTTAATATATTTTCAATATTATCTTCACTATATAAAGCAATATTTTTTGATTCTTGCGATTCATAATTATATCCACGAACAAAATTTTCTGTTGTTAAAGCACTTTCGGCTCTTACATGAGCCGTATCGGCCATAACTTTAGTTGTATAAGCACTATTTACTTTCGCATTTTGCTATTCAACAAATTTATCTAAATCAATTTCATTTCCACTAGCATCAAGAAACTCCATTAATCCAGTGTTAGCATTAAAATGAGCGTATTGTCTTAATTCACTATATGTATTTAATAATTCATTTGCTTTCTCATTAGCAGAATTTATTGTATCTGTCCATTCTTGAGTGCCTTGTCGTAAATCTGATAAAGCATCTTTGGCGTCTTTATAATCTTCTATTGTGCTTTTTAATTCTTCAAAAGCAGTTTTCGTTTTATTATAAGCATCAGCAGTTGCCTTAGCAGTATCTGCCGCTTCTTGTTCAGCTTTTGATAATTCGTTATATTTAGCTATTGAAATAGCCATAATAGCTATTAAAGCAGCAATGGCTGCAATAATAACTAACAAGTACCAGTGTTCAGCCATCTATGCTGCAACTTTAGCCCAAATAGCAGCAGTTAATCTTTGTGTAGTGACAACGTTTCCCTCTTTAGCTAAAGTTTCAGCAATAATATTTCTTATTTGTTCTTCTGTTAATTCATTCTCAGATTTTTTAGCTGCATCTACTAATGCTAATGAAATTGCCTAAGCAGTGTCTGCATCAACTCCAAGCTCTTTAGTTAATACATTTTCTATGTTTGCTCCACTATTTTGATTTATAGCACCACTTAAAATATCAATAGAAGAAGCAGTGGTTTTTGCAGCCATATTATTTACAACCATTGCCGTTGTTGCTTTTCCAATGCTTGTTCCAATAGATGTAAATAAATCACCAATTTTTGATAATTTACTAAAAGCAGGAACTATCATTGTAATAGACATACTCAGAGAAGTAAACATGCTTAACATCTAAGAAAAACTTAAATTACCTTCTTCTAAAGCTTTTTCAAATGTGTTAATAACACCAACAAAAGAATTAACTCCCATAGAAATAGAACTAATTCCAGAAGCAACATTTACTAAATTTGTTGCCCAATTTTGAATATTACCAGAAGAATTATTAATACTATTATTTAAATCTTCAACATATTTTTTGGTAGACTATGTTTTACCCTATAGAACAGTGAAAGCTTGTCCGCTCATTTCTGCCTTTTCTGCGATTACAGCTACTGATTTAGCAGCGGTTTCACTGCCCTTACTAGCTTTTATAAATTTATCCTAAGCATCTGATGCTTCACTATATGCCTATATAACATCAATATCTAAAATTTCAGCAACCTCAAATAAATCTTCTTTTAAATCATCTAATCCACGAAAATCTTGAGTTTTATCTAAAGAACTAATTTTTTCTTTTATCAAATCAATCTATTCTATAACTTCTGAATTAATATGAAATTTATCAAAAACACTCTAAATCGTTTCTAATTTTTGCTATAACTATTCAACAGTTTGAATTTGTGAATTTAACTCACCATCTTCATTAAAAGTTGAAGATTTTAGTTCTTCTAAAGCGCCATAAGCAGCATATTTATTAGCGACATCTTGTTTTCCCCTAGATCCATTAACCTCTTTAGCTATTTCCTAATCCAACTAATCTATATACTTAGCTTCTTCCATATTTCTTTCTTGCATAATACGCAAGCCATCAAGCTAATTTTGATAAGCCTCTTTTTCAAGCTAGCTCATTTTTTCAGCATTATCTACTAAATTACGCTAAATTGAGGCTTCTTGCTGCATTGTAGCACTTAACTCTTTAGCATAATTACCCTATCCGCTAGATACTAAATTAGTTGCTGCTGCTTGAGCTTCTTGCCAAGCTTGATCTTTCTAAGCCTATATCTAAGCTTGTCCAGAAGGTGTTAAAGATTTTAATGTGGTAGCAACTGTTGTTAATCCAGAAGCTATCTAAGGTCCTAATAATTTAAATACAATAGTAGATATAGTCGATAATAATCCAGGCAATCCACCAAGAGATCTAATTAAATCATCTATAAAAGCTAATATTTTTTCAGCACCATTAAGTATGGTAATAAAAAATTTATCATCTATTAAATCAGAATAAATTGCTTGAGCAGCTGCTTTAACACGCTTTTGAGCAGCTTCCCAAGATTCAGCATAAATTTCGGCTTGCTTTTGTAATGTTCCTGAAGATCCTTTTGCTATTCCGACATTTTGCTACATAAAATCCCAGTTTTCCATTAAAGCCATAATGGTTGTATATTGACGAATACCACCAACAGTTTCTGCTGTAGCCATTTTTTGAGCGTCTGTTAATCCTTGCCATTTTTCTGCCATGGCATCTAAAATTTCATCAGCCGCTTTCAACTAACCATTATTATCTAAAACCTAGACCCCAATAGCCTCTAATGCTTTAGTATATTTAGTAAGACCAACACCATCTTCTAATGTTTCACCAAGATTTAATGATTCGATACGAGCTAATACCGTTCTTAAGCCAGTACCTACTGTATCAGCACTTTGACGGGTTGTTGCTGTAATAGTAGCCAATGCGGATGCCGCATACTCATAAGAAAGACCGGCCGCATCAGCAGCTGCCGCAAATTTCTATAAGCCAGTAGCAATTTCTGACGTACTAGAAGCGGTTGCCGCACCTAATGCGTTCATTACATCAGCAATATATTCAAGCTTTTCTCCACCTTTATCAAAATTGTTCCAAACAGCTGTTAACTATTGAGATACAGTTTCCGCACTATCTCTAGTAACATTAGCCATTTTAACAGTAACATCTGTTCTAGCTTTAACCTGTTCATCATCTAAACCCTATTGATAGTAAATTAAAGCCGCTTTTGTATAATCAAGTGTAGTTGTACTTAAACTTTTAGCAGCCTAATTTGCCTATTCTGCAAATTTAGCCATTTCTTCAGTACTCTACCCAGTTCTTATACGAATATTATTTAAAGATTCGTTTAAGTCTTGAGTATAACGATAAGCAGTAGAAACTGCTCCCATAAATCCATGTAATAAACTTGAAGAAATTTGCCATTTTGCTGTATTCTTTAAAGTAGTGAATAATGTACTAAGTCGTTTATTAACAGATAACAAAGGAGTGTTGGCGTTACTAATTGATCTAGCTACCTAAAGAAAAGCCTAAGATCCCTATGGTCCTAACTTTTCTAAGTTTATTCTTAACTAATTTAAATTAGTTTTGCTAGCATTTAAACTCTGTGTAAACTTAGTTAAGTCTAATTTACCAGTATTTGTATTAATTGCTTTCTCTAAAATAACCTATAACTGAGAAGCAGCCTTCATTCCTTCTTGAATATCTTTTGTAATTGCCAAACCTTTATTCTAAATACTAGAACCAGAAGACAATTTCTATAAAGCCTGCTATAATTGTTCTATCTACTATTTAGCTTTACTGGTATCAGCAGTAAAAGACATTTCAACATTTAACTGTTTAGCCATTTATTTCTACTCCTTTCTCTCCAAATTTTTTATATAAAAAAAAAGGCTATGGAATAATCTCTTATTCCATAGCCGATTACTCCTATAAGGATTTAAAAAAACTTATAGTTATATTATCCTAACTTGGTCAAAACTTCTTTTAAGAATTCTACATTTTCACCATTTGCTATCTTTTTTTGCATATCTTCTACATCAAACTCTAAAGCATTATAATCTGTCTTTAATGCATCTAGAATTCCATAAGCAGAGTTACGATATTCATAAATACGTTCTGTCGCATCATCAATATATGAATACACTGTTTCTAATTCATCTTCTGGAATTGCTTCCAAAATTTGATCTAATATACTAGACTATATCAAAATATCATATATTTTCCACGGTTCTTCTTTTTGTTTTTCTGTAAAAGTAATATTAGTATATTGATTAATTATCTCTAAAGCTGCAAATAATTCTACTTTACCAATATTTTTAAAATTATTGTCATCTTGAGAATTATTAATTACATTAGCAACTATTTCTAATTTATTTTGAATTGGTAAATATTGTTTTACTTCAATATTTTTTTCTTTAATTGTAATTATTTTAACTTCTTGATTTAATTTTAAACCAAGAGAACTAAAAGTTACTTTTGCCATAATATAGCCTCCTTTTTCTCTTTTATATTATATCATAAAATTATGTAATTGTCAAAATTTAATAAAAACTTTTTTTTGAAATACTTATATGCATAGAGTAAGATTGTGGATTATTTAATAATTCATTAAGAACATCAGAAAATATAACGGCAGTAGATTTTACATATATATTTCCATGTGGGTCATTATAAATTAAATATTTTGCTTCACCAAAATTCTATCCATTATATTTTATACCAACTCCAGTTAACTCATATAAATAACGTAAATGATAAAAATGAGTGGCAACATTTACATCACCCTAATTAATTTTATTATATCCAGCCCAAAAAGCAGAAACAGAGGTTCTATGTTCATATCCTATTCCTTCTAAAACACCCACTATAGCTCTATACACATTACTTTTACCCAAAGATAAAGTACTATGACCAGACTACTGCACAAATTCTTTCATTTTTTGATCCCAAGTCATACTATCATAATTTTTTGCTGTAAAAGTCGCATCTTGTAATAAATTATAAATTTTTAAAATAGCTGGAGAAGGATTTGCTTTTACATGTATTTTATATCCTTTTACATCTATTTTTCCATCTACTTCTGGCAAATAATATACAAGCATTTTCTCACCTGCTGAATTAATTATATATTTCTATGTTTTTGTTCCGATAGTCTGTAACATATTCTATATATTCTTATCAGCAAGTAATTCATCACTTAAATTAACAGAAGTTCCCACCATAGAGCCAATATTAACCTAAGTTTTATCAAACTAAAAATCTTCTTCTCCAACTTCCTAATAAATAGCATTTATAACATCAGTAATTTCATTCTCAAATCTTGCTCCGCCTCTTTCCTAAAATAAATTATAAAACTAAGCGTTACTTCTTTTAGACATTATATCTCGTAAATTACTAACAATAATGCTAATAACCTCATCCTCTATTAATTTTCCTTGTTTTGTATCTATTGCCGCCTATTTTAATTTCTAGAAAAAATTTTGTAATTCAATAGCATTAGCATCATCTACTTTAGCTTTATTTCCATATCTTAAAACCATATCAGCATGAACTATATTTACAAAAGTAGATACATGCATACCTTTCTATCCATTATAATACATAAAAATCACCTTAACGAAAAATAAGGGGAAGATACTTTACTATCTTCCCCTATTAAATTAAAAATTATTCACCAGGCTTTGGCTCATCTGGTCTATGATATACATCTAAGTCATCAAACCAAGCCTCAGAATCTGTTCTATCACGTTTAGCTTCAGCATTAGTAACACTAGCTTCAATTATTTGAATAGCGGCAAGAACTTTCTTTGTCTTATCAAATCTTGTATAATCTGGGAAAGCATCCATAGTGAATGTAAATGTGGATGGATCTCCAGAAGAAGCCATTGTAAATGTAAAGTTAGATTGAATCTTGCAGTTAGGAATAATAAATTCTGCTGGCATATCTACACCGTTTGTATCACGGAATAATGTAGAAGCCTCAAGATAATAGTTACCACCAAATTTATCTGGGGTAATATTAATCTGTGATGCACGTTCTTCTACTTCTCTATAATAATCAACTAAAACAACGCAACCAGTATAGAATCTTCCTTCTATATCATCTGTAACATTTAAAGAAATTACATTACCTTCAACAGATTCTGGAATATAAGGTTCTGTAGCAACTTCTCCATTATCCATTAACATTACATAAATATAGTTTTCACCATTATCTTTAGTAAATGGTTCATAATCAAGACTAATATCTACTCTACCATCACCACTGACAGTTACTTCATCAGTTTGCTCTATTGTATGAACTTGAATTTTACGACCTTTTTTAATTACATTTCCAGTAACTGGATCAATTTCTTCTTTTTCTGCTTCAATTAAACCTGCACCAGAAAGAATCATGAATCCAGCTGGAGAAATGAGTGCATCTTCCATTGTGAATGTAACAGTACGCTCACCTTCCCAAGCTACTAAACGAGCATTACCACGTCCACCTTGAGCATATACAGTTGTAGCAGCACCTTCCAAACTAGAAGTTTTTAAGGTATCAAAATAAATAACAGGCTCATCTTTATAGAAAATTTTGTTTCCGACCTTTTGAGCTGCCTTAGCTTTTAATACGACATCACAAATCTCGCGAACACCAAATTTCATAGTGTACTTTCCTCCTTAATTTGTTTTGCTTAATGGATATCTTTCATCCAATTTTCAATTGGCTTATTTACTTGCGCACCAGCCAATCTTGACCGAATATCAATATCCCAATCAATATATAACATATATCTTTCTATTAAATCAAACAATTGGTACATAGTTAATTCTAAACAATCCTATAAAGACATAGAATTAATTCCGACCGTAAGAACCGAAAGATATTGACCAAATATGCTTGATTGTTGCTGGCTGTTCTAAGCAGCCACTCGGGCTCTTCCTCGCATCAACTTTTCAGCAATCTGTCTCGCTTGCTCATTAGCAGGATTAAAGGATTGTTGCCCAACTAAATTATTACTTAAGCAAAAAACTGCTCTAATTATATCCTACAAATATTCAAAATTACTTTCATCAATAACGGCTGTCTCCCCGTCACTGCTTAAAATAATAGAAGCAGGTAACATAGTTATCTTTTTTGTAGGAAAAATTAAATTAAATAAAGTTAAAACAACTTCTTTTTTATCAACAGTTTCTTTACTATTCATAATTGTCATAAATATCTAAAAATTATTAGTATCTGCTAAAAGAGTTTCGCCCTAATTTATAATATTTTTACTAACGGTCAAAACTTGAACCGCTATAAAAAAATCCTATTCCCCCATAAAAGAAATTTCTTTTATAGTTGGTTGATGAAGAACTAACTAACATTGCGGAATTGGTATATCTATTCCGCTCATTAACTATAGCGTTAAATTCATTATAAATTAAATATCTAATTAAAATTATTTGTTAATAATTCTTCATCATTAGGATTAATATTTAAAATCTTTTTATCATCCTCTCCATGAATAGCTTGATACATTAAACATAATCCAGCAAATTCATCAGTTAAAATAATCTAATTAGCACCCAAAAATTCCAACTTACCAATACCAGTTAAACGCTAATTGTTTAACATAGTATCTAATTCAGCCGCAATTCGATAAGGTCGTAATTTAAAGTCTCCTAAATTCCATTGATCAAAATGACAAATAATATCAAACTCAATAACATTATCTCTAAACTCTGGATTAGTTCTATTACCTACAAAATTATCAAAACTAATAATAATATAGGCTAAAACAGAATGATCAACATATAACTTAGGAATAATTTTAATATTTTTGCCAAATAATTCTATTGACTATTCTTCTGTTAATTTCGGCTGAACTAAAGCATCTGGTGAAGTATAGTATAATAATTTTTTTAAATTATCATTTTTCAAAAGATACTCAACTATAATCGCCATATCTTTCTCGACCGACAAAAAACTTGAATGAGGATATTTATATTTTTCTATCTTCATACGCAAAACTCCTTTAACTCTTAAAACAACGATTCTACAACAATGACTTTCTATGCATCATCTTCAAATCCACTACCATAACATAAAGTAAACTATCCGTGATAACTAGAGTCCCAAAATAATGTTATAGAATTATACCCCTCAGAAGTAACTTCAGTATTATATTTAATAGGCGCTTTTTCTTTCAAATACCATTTTCCAGCCTTATTACCTTTATAAATATAAGTAGCTTTCTCACGTACTTTAATAAAAGTATCACCATCAATATCATTTTTTCCTGGGGCATTTGGATCTAATACTTCAGCTTTTAAAACGCCGACCAATCCATTTTCAATATCATCTTCACTTTCATTAGCATAATATTCTACAGCATTAATCTATAAAATATTTGGCATGCTAATCCAATCTATCGCCTCAACTCTCCAACATACGTCATCACCCTATAAATAAAATTTACTATACCTTGTAAAATAAGCTTTTGTAGCCTCATTTAAAGGCATTAACATATTAATGGAAAGATTTGGTCTGTCAACACTAATACCATGTTTCTAAATATAATTAATTTTTGTTTCTACTGGACCTTGAACTGCCGCATAAGTTTTATGCCGCTCACCATTTTCATCTTCCCAAGCAATTTCATAAGAGCATTTTCTTATTTCCGCACGAAAATAAGCAAGCTCTGTTAAATCTTGTAAATAAATAAGCCAATAACTATTTGTATTACACCATTCAAATACATCACCTGTTTGAAAACCATATTCAAATCCAACAGAAATAACCTTATCATCATAATTTTGCTTTAATTTATTAGGATTAATTAAAGCCCGCACTGGTGACTCTGATTCAATATCCCAAGCTATATTTCTTACTAAAGCCCCCTAATAAGAATACAGAACCACTCTATCTAATGTTTTTCGCTTATCTCTGATCATACGATCCTACTATTGATATCCACCACGAACATATAGCCATTTTGCAAGAGCGTTTAAACCACGAATATCATTATTACGACGATATGGAGCAAAATCTTTTGGAACATAACGTTTAGTAGCTTCATACAAATTAGAGTAAGCTTTTTCTCGTTCATCCATTTTTTACAAACTCCTATAATAAACTAATAGATTCAAAAACTATTCTACGGTATGTAGCAAATTGCAATTCTACAACTTGTAATCCTTCTAACTTGCTTAAAAGTTGTAAAAAATGTGGGTCTGAAAGAAAGATTTCTTTAAGACCCGCAATTTCAACAATAACAGTAGTCAATTGTTTTTTCCAATCTTCTCCGTTCTCTCTCATTGGGATCAATTTCCATAACTAATTTGTTAATCTAATTATATTCTAACGCATTATATCATTAGAAAATTCAAAATCATATTTTGTTTTCTTCATCAATAATACTTCCCGAATATATCCCAATTAGAACGATAAACGCCCTATCTGTTAAATCGTCTACGTTTATATAATCTTTGCATATGATGAGATTGCCGCTGACACTCTGTCTACAATGACAACAGTTTCTATAAATGATTAGCCTAAGACGTCATTTTAAAATCTGTTCCGCTATATTTCATACGGATATTCTCAATCGATGTTATTTGTCTTTGCAACCATTCATTCATCATCAATATAGCAAGAATATTAATTTCTTCAGAAGTTAAATCACTCGCAAACGTAGACTTTTCAATAATAACTTGTGGTGGTGGATCTGGGGTTTCAGGCAATTCAGCCCAAATAACACCAATAATAAAATCACCATCTTGAACCTCATCTTCATCAATTATTTGAGTTTCCAACGTAAAATCATATAAATCATGCCGAGGAAATTCAAAACCAGGAATAGCGTCCACCAGCATACGCTATAAATCCTTGACAGTATCTTCCGGAGTTAGCTCCATATACATATCATCGGTGATTTTGCTAAGAAAGCGGTCATAAACAGCAGTAAACTTAGTAGCCACTGATTATACCTCCTTCCTTATTATTTTGTAACTACTTTATAGTTAGGTGTGCTTTTAGACACAACTTTATAATTAGAGTTAGTTCTACGACCGGTTGAAGCTGTAGCAGCCGCACGAGGTTTAGCTTCTTCAGCTGGAGTTAAAATATCTCCTTCATCTTCTTGCTCTGCCCGCATATTAGCTAAAGCAGCTTCAAGATCAAAACCAGTTTTTTCTTTTAATGCTTTTGCTTTTTGTAAATCATTCATTGGTAATGAAACAGCTAAACGCTTAACAATATCAATTACTCCAATAGGAGCATAATCTAAACAATCTAAGAAAGCTTCATAAGAACCACTCTTAATTAACTCTGCTACTTGCGCTTCTGACATATAATACTCTGGTTGAGCATTAATGTTAAAATTATCAATTAAATCATCATCGTCAAGCTGTAAGAAATCACTCATAATTTCCTTGCCGCCTGGCTGATACATTAATTTCACTAATTCGTCATAAGTTACGTTCTTTACTTCTCCTGGAGCAAATTCTCTGCGGATTCCCTCCTCTGGAATTTTGTAAACAACCATACTAGCGCTTCTATTTTTAATTCTATAAGTTTTCTTTGCCATAATATCTCCTTTTTCTCCAAAAAATATAAGGGGAGAGGGGAATTTCCCCATCTCCCCCTTAATCTTTACATATTAAACTGTGGATGGTAAATAATTACGCATCAACAAATGATACTGTAAACTCTTCGCCATTAATCTTAATGGTCTTTGGAAGATCTTCAGCTTTGGTCCAGAAAATAATATGTCCAGCACCAAGACCAACAGAAGCTGCTTCATCAACATCTTCTTGAGCTAAAGTATAAGAATCTCCCCAAGTTGCTCCAACAATAGTATCAAGGCTAGTATTTAAATCAAGACCGATCCATTTACCAGAACCTTGAGCTGGATTGGTTGAAGCAAATTCTTTAAGATTTGCTAATGAGCCAGTAATCACTATATCGTTACCGCTTTGAGAAACAGTAACAGCATCCTAATTAAACTGTGAGTCTTCCTTATTTATGTCATTAGGAGCGGTAGCTAACTTACTAGCCGTTACTGAAATTAATTTCCCGAGTTCGATCCACCATTTCCTTCATTGCCAGAATCAGAACCACCGATATCGCCACTTAAACGACCATCATAAGTAATAACTTGACCAGTTACACCATCAAAGTTCCATGTATCCATTTTACCAACTAAGGAAGTATCAACATAAGCGCAGATGTTATTAGCTAACATACAAACTACGCCAACTTTCTTATAGACCTGAATTTCTCTAGAACGATCTTTGTTAGTGTATTCGTCAACAATTGTGTTACCTTCAAAAGCAATCTTAACTGGTTTGCTATCAGCACCTGTTGGAATAACCCAAGCGTAACCAGGATCGATAACTTTTGTACTATTTGTTTCATCTTCGAAGCCCTGCTCAAGAATAACAACCTGTGTGCCTTTATAATCGCTTAAACGACCATTCTTCCACAACTGGCTCTTCATTTCTTCAGTATATCTCCAAGCTTCTTGAGGAATCATTCTTACAGCAAACTCATAAGTACAATAAATAACTGGAGTACCATAAGCAGCTGCAATAGTAATTAATCTATCCATAACAGCTTCATCAAAACCATTAACTGCAGCATAATTTGCTGGAGGTAACTGATTGATGGAAGCTTTAAGAGCATGAGCAACCTCTTTATAGATTAACTCATCCATACCGTCCATAACAATAGCGGTAACTTCTGCAAAGTCTACACGGCCATCAAGGAACTCTTCAAAACCGATCTGAGCAGCTCCGCCGATAGCAGATGTACGAACTTCAAAGCTCTCTTCAGCTTTAGCAAGCTTAAAGACTTCATAAATACCAGCTAAACCAACTCTTGTGATGAACTGTTTTGCACGAGCACGTGTATTCAGTTTTCTCTTGAAGATTGGTTTATCACCTTGTGCAAAAGTTTTAACTTCTGCAAATTGATTATATTGCTCAACAACTTTCTTTGGAAGAACTTCATCAAGAGTTTCTTCAATCATTGAGAAAATAAGGTTTTTGTTCTCTCTATAAAGAGACCAAGTACCAGCTAATTCATTTAATTCACTACGAAGTGTTTCATTTAATGCTTCGTAAGATAATTGTTTGTCACCAAAACTATATGCTACAGGAGCAGAAGGATTAGCTTTAGCGACCTGCTTCATTAAAGCAACGAGGTTTTCTCTATCTAATGCCATTATCTTTCTCTCCTTTCAATTATTTAACACGCATAATTTTAACGCCTTTTTGTCCATCAGGCATTGTGTAAATCTTAACAACTTCCCATTCCATAGAACCATCGCCAGATTTTGATAAAATACCATCATCAGCCTGTGGGCTAAGGATATCACCAAGAGCTAACTCTGTTTCAGCAATAGTATTAGTTGTGAAAATGTCACCAACATTGGTTTTGAAAACCCTAGGAACCATTTTTGTTCCAGCAGGCATCATTTTCTCTTTATACTTTCCTAAGAAATGGAACGGATCTTCATTATAATGAAGTTCATACATATCTGGACCAGCTGTTACATCATCAAATTCATATGTATTTTCACCAATAGTAATAGAAGTATTGCCAGCAGCATCTTTTCCATTATAAAATCTTGACTGTAATTCTGGTTCAGAACGATCAGCATCATAAGGACTATAAACTCTAGCCTCATAATTGTCTTTTAACATAGCGAACTCGCAATCCATCTGGCCTTCGCGATAAAGTTTAATCTCATTAAAGACTAACATCCACTCGCCTTTAGCCCTGAAATCACAAACGCCTTCTTTGTAATCATATTTTACAAACTGACCTTGCTCTAATTTTTCGATATCTTTATGTGCAGGTAACTGAGCATAAATTTGACCAGTTCTTTGAGCAGAAAGATGATTTGGTTCAACCTGGCCATAACCATACTCTACAAAATCAGCCGCACTCAAGCCTTGGAGCATCGTTTTTAAAGTAGGCATATTCTTTCCTCCTTAATTATTTCATCTTTTTTTCAACTTCTAACACAGCTTTAACCCAAGCTGGAGTAGTTACATCATTATCATTGTCGTTATCATTTAAGTTAAATGTCATATCGTTGAAATCTTTTTCTTCTTCTTCTTCATCAAATTTAACTTTATTTCTCACACATAAAATAGATAATTTTGCTTCAATTTGATCTAAAGAATAAACATCAATATTTTCAATAACATCTTTCTTGTCTTCGTCATTTAACATGTAAAATTTAGCAATCATCTCTTCTTTTTCTTTTCTTTCAGCTGCTAGCTTGAATTCTTTCAAAGATGAGATTTCTTCCTGTAATTTTTCATGCTCTTCAACTAATGCATTATACTTAGATGCTAATTCAACATATTCTGGAATTTCCTCTAAAGAATATTCCGCTTTCTTCTCATCGTCGTCTTCTTCTTTTTCTTCTTCCTCATCTAACTCTTCGTCTTCTTCTTCTGATTTATCTTCAGAATTAGAAGGGTCTATTTCATCACTTTCGTCCTCAACTTTTTCATATTCTGAAATAAATTTATTAATTTCTTCAGAATCAAATTGAGCGTCCTCTGGTAATGCATAATCAGTTAATTCCACAGGCTCTTCACTTTCAAAACCTGCTTCAGAATAAGAGAAGTTAACACGATAAAACTTTTCGTCAGAGTTTTGGAAAACTGCAAATGTTTGATCGCCATCTACACAAACTTCAATTATAGAATCTCCGTTAGCAAGATCATAAAGCGCTTTCCACAATTCGTCTCCAACTTCAACAGAGTATCTTTCAAACACTTGTTTTACTCCTCCTTTTTGAAGTAATTCTTTCAATTCATTCATCATTGAAAATAATTTTTGCTAAAAATTATCGTCAAATGAAAACTGAACACTTGTTATGTTTGCCCCCTCAAAACAAGGTTCATTATCATTCCCTAAAATACAAAGTTTAGAAATAATAGCTTCATTTATAATGAAAAGCTCAGGGCCTCCATTATCATTTTCTGACCAATTTCCACGCAAACTTTCTTCATCTAATTCCATAGACTAATTATTTCCATGAATTAAAACACGTTTACATTCTGGATACTGGCCCGTCCACAAATATCCTTCTGTAACCAGATATTCATGTTCTAAATTACCATCATCTAAAAATTTCTCAAACCACACTTTCGCATCAAGAGGAATAAATCCATAAGGCTACGTTGTGTCCTTTATTTCAAACTTACCATTTGAAATATCTATGATTCTATTATGTTCTTCAAAATCTTCTTTTGTATCATTATAAAAACCAACAATCGGACATCCAGGTAAACTATTAGCCATATCTTTCGCAACTTCCTTAGTTATAACGCTACCATTGCGGTTTGGCTCTTCACCCACATAACAAACCTTAATTTGACATTTAGAAATTAATGGATTTAGAGGCTAAATATTAATAAACTCAATAGGAGTATTTAATCTCACACTAGAATGTTGCATTTTGATTTCTGCCCCCTTAATTCATACTTTCTTGATTTGCTATTGTTTTATCACTTTTTTCATCATTGCTTTTTGCTGGTCGCCCAGCTTGTTTTGTTTCCGTTTCTACTGTAACAGTTTTTTCTTCTGTTTTATTTTGAGCATTTGTCTGTTTATCTTTATTAGAATTACCCAAATTTTGTAAATCTTCTCCATTCATTGTAGAACTTAATAATGGTGGAATCATAATTTCACTTAAATGTAATACATTATTCTCAAAATGAGCTGTATTAAGAATAAAGTTCTATGAATGTCCAAGAGCAACTTGTGGTAACATTTTAGAGTAACCCATTTGAGTTTGCTCTTTATATAGTTTAGCCATTTCTTTATAGTTATACTAAGTAGTTTCTAACATATAAAATTTAAAACTATATTTCTTTCTATTTTTACTTCTTTTTTGGCATTGTCTATTAAAGAAAATTGACAACTAAAAAATTAAATCTCTCATAGAAGATTCATCATTTAAAATAGATTTTTCTAATGACAAATTTCCATCTGTATTAAATAAATTTCGTGATACGCCAGAAGCATTATAAACTGCTCTTTCAACCTTTGCTAAATCATCAGTTGTTGTTGCTGTATTGCGGTCTGATAAATCGATCGCATCAACGTCAGCAAAAGTCGTCACAACATCTACACCTACGGCGCCTGCCAGCATCTCGACCGCATTATCGTGAATATCTTTAGCTTCATCAATATCAAAAATTAAATCACCATTCTTATCTAAAGGTAATTTCTAAACAAGAATTTTTAATAATCTTTGCATTTGTTTGCGGCGGTCAAGATCTTGTGCTTGATCAAGATCAATTATCGCAGGAATAACATTTACAAAAGTAGGAACGTCACTTCCATTTAAATTAAACTTGACGCACATCTCTGGATCAAGCATCCACCAACCAGCTGTATCGCCATAAAAATCAGGCTTAATTTTTTGCTTCTAATATTTTATATATCCTTCCTTAAATTCATCTGGAAAGAGATTTAAAATTTTCATTCTATACTGTAAATCTTTAAATGTGTCAAAAAATGACATATTAAATTCAACACAAGGTAATCCCTTTACAGAATATCTTGACCTACAGTAAGCACTTGGTAATTGCTGTAAAAATATACCATCTTTAGCTGGAATGATATAGCCATAATAGCATCCTTCTATAATAACCGTACGAGCGATATCGCCGCAAGTTTTCTTTATATTAGAATTGTCTAACCAGCTAAGTACTTGCGAAAAGTCTGTTAAAACTTTCTCTTCTTTTACATTATCATCTAAAATTTCTGGTGCCACATACCAATCATATCTATATAAATAAGTAAAATAATTACAAATTCTTTCATAAATACCACTTGTATGATACCAAAAATTAGAAATTCTTCTCAAAGTTACTAAATCATTTTCAGCCAACGCTTTATAAATCAACCCTTTTCTAACAAAAGGATGAAATGCAGTATCTTTTTTTAGAGTTGCATTTACAGCTCCAAGGTCTAATAATGCATCTTCAATTTTTTTAGCATTTACTTTGATAGCATTATAACGAGACATAGAAGTACCTGGCATCGCAAACCCTTTTTCGTGAATCTCTTGATTGCGATCTTTTTCTACGCTCGCTCCTTCTTGAGTAGACAAAATCTCACCTCCTTATTTAATAACCTGCTTTTTCCATTATATAATCATAAGAAATAAGATTTTCTTCTGTATAAGGTATTTCAATTAATCTTATATCGTGCAAAGCACAAAAACGACGTTTTTTATTATCATTATGTTGCTGTTGATACAAACCTCGTTTTCCACCAAACTTTGCACTTGCTTCATAATGCTATTTACCCTAATATTCTATTATAAAATCTATATTATTATCATCATCAAAAATTACAAAATCAAACCGAAGGGGTTTTCCATTTTCACTACAAAGCCCCTCAAAAGAATATTCTTCTTTAAAATTTAATCCATAATTTATTAAAATTTCTTCTATCTTTATTTCTGCTCTACTCGCCCGCATTATAACCCCCTTAATTCTTAAACATAAAATCTTTTGGGTTGAACTTTTTTTTCTTCTTTTTAGAATCTTCTTCCTGTTTGATATAATATAACCCATATTCAAAAGCAGAAAATTTATCCTTCTTAATACCTCTGTTGGCCTATTTAAGGATAATATTAACACCTTCGTTTTCTTCACGAAGATTCATCATTTCCTCTTTTAATATGGAAGTTAAAGTAAATGGTTTTAAATACTCTGCCCTTTCTTCAGGTTTCATATTTTGACCAACTTTAGTTCCAAGTAATTTTTGACGAGCGACTCTTTCATCTATCAAGAATTTTACTTTACCAGACTACATTTGAGTCTAAGCATTTGCGTGTGCTTCTGTATTAATTGGAGCGTTAGCTTTTAAAACATAGAGCGCATCAAATTCACAGTTTTGTGTTCTAAACTTTTTATATTCTAAATCATCATCATTATAAACACCAAAATCTGGAACAATATCTCCGCTATCAGAATCAACCTATTGTTTAACCATATAATCAACAAGGCCAATTCCCAAACCATTACCATCTATTACCATTCTTTTGGCTTTATAACGATAGAATAATTTCTTTAATTTAATTGCCTAATCTTCAAAATGTTCATCACTAATAGTATAAATATTAACAAGACTTTTTAAAGATGGACCTTGCGGCTATGGAGTTACCTTCCAAGCACAGGCTACAGTATCACAACCTTTTCTACCAACGTCAACAGAAAGTATATAATATTGATTTTTACTTGATCGACCAGAAGCTTCTCTCTCTGGTTGAAGTAAAATTCTCGATCTGTCAAAAGCTTCGGCATTAAAAAATGCATCTTCAACAGTTCCAGACCATCTTGATTCATATTCTCGTGAAAAAGAAGCCTCATTATAAGTTCCTTCTTCTTTCTGGTCTTGAATAAATGTTTTACTTTGAAGACCAACTTCAACCGGAGTTCGCCAAGTACCTCCAAGTATTATACACCGATCGGGTTGAGTGACCATCCGCACTAAAAAACTAATAAGTTTATCATAAGGAAAAGTATTTTTCCATCCAGCCGTTGTTACATATATTTGGCTCTTATTAATCGTTTCCTCTTGATGCGTAGAACCATCCATCGCACGTCTCGCAATAGCCATAATAGGAATAATTACTTCTTGAAGAATCTGTCCATCAACACCAACACACTCCTCAACAAGTCCACCGTGTCTACGTTGACCTCTAGAAGACTCTCTGGCCGCAATATTATCAAGAGTAGAACCATTTTTAAAAATATATTTAACTTTATCTTTACCTTCTAATGTTTTTCCACGCCGCCAATCAATCTCTCGTCTAAAAGCAGGAATTAAAGTACATATTTCAGTTACTTTATCATGTAAAATTGATGCTGCCTGCTCTTTTCCACCAGAAGTAACAAATAAATTACTCCTTGGAAACAATATACAGCGTATCATAAGTGCCATAACTGATAAAAACGACTTAGAATAAGCACGTGGAAATACGCAATAGACATACTAATGCCGCATTACCGCCCGCAAAAACACTCTCTAATAGTAATAAAAGTGAAATGTTTCATCTGTGCGATCTTCCTCAGCGGTACCGCGGCACATAAAATCAACAAAAAGATCTGGATACTCTCTCCAGAATGCTATATACTTACGAACAATAGGTTTTATTGCATTAATTCTCTCTTCTGAAATACCAATTTTCTTTCTTGAGGAAGATAAATCTAATAAATCTTGTAAAGCCATTAAATATCATCCTCCTAAGCTAAAGTTTTTAATAATTCTTCATCCGCTTCAGCCTAATCATCAAGAAAATCTTGATAATCCATAAAATCTTCATCTTGAAGCTCAGCCTCAACTTCTGAAACTGCGTCTATATCCTCTTCTGTAACAATTTCATCTTCGTCTGAATGACTTTCTTTAAAGTCTTCAGACATATTCATCTTAATAGCATTCTCAAGCAATTGATTTAAGTTAGTTTCTTCTGAAACCAACGTCTTTGTATAACGTTTCATATCCATTAATGTTTCATCAACCTTGTCTTTTGGATCAGAAACGTAATATCTTTCAATATATCCATCTTTTTCACAAAGCATAACAAGCTCTCCAATAGAATCTACAAATTCTCCTGTCTCTGCTTTGTTTTGCGCAGCCGTAAAGTTACCAGACTTCATAAGACTATCATAAACTTTACTCATTTTTTGATATCCTTCAACATCTCCAATATCAATTAATTGATTACATTTAAGAGAAGTCTTACAAAGAAGTTTTAAAGTATCAATATGACCCGCACTTTGAATATCATAAGACTCAAGCATCTCATTATAAAGTTGCTCAAGCCGCACCCATTCCTCTGGTTTATATAACTTGCCCCATTTTAATTTTAAGTAAGTTATATCTTCTTCTGTTAAATTTAAATCTTCAGATTCTTCATCTGTTAAATGTGGATATACAACTCCACCGATTGACATAGATGACGTTTCCGTGATTTCCGCTGGCTTTTCCGGCATCTCTAAAGCACCACGCTCGACCGCAGCCGCGATTTCAGCCGCCTCATAGCCCTAAGCCGCCATCGTCTATTTGATCTTAGCTTCCGCCATCTCCCGCAAAAATTCAGTATCTTTCCAACGATAGTCTTTATTTTGCTTTAACTTCATTTTAGAAAGATATCGACCTAAAATAGTAGTACCTGTAACCTTTGAAGCATTTTGCGCAAACTTATACATTAACTTATTCCACTCTTCTGGAATCCAAGGAACATCAACTTCTTGTAAAATTGGTAAAAAAGTCGATGGATCCCAGTTATCAACGTGCATAGTCATGCACTTTTTGCACTCATTCATATATCCATCAGGATATTTTTCTTTATTATTGGATTGATAAAACTCGGTATTATTTAGGATCTTGCCGCATTTTGTGCAGTATCTTTGATTTTCACCTGGCATAGCTCATCATCCTCCTCTATTTTATTTCTTTTTGTTCCTACAATCTTTACAAATACTATAAAATCCATCTTTGCTTGTCTTATTCTTACTAAAATATCTATTATGAGCTAACTTAGTTTGACCACATCGGCTACATTTCTTATATTGACCCTTCTTTTTGTTTAAATAATACCATTGAAGATATTCATGTTCAGCCTATGAAGCTATAAGTTTAGGAATTTTATTTCTCCAAAGAGACGAAATATATTCTAAGCTATGTCTGATGCCGAATTCCTCGTCTAAAAGCTCCTAAATCTCAATGTTTTGGCGCCCATCTATCTTATAAAGCACTATTTTTTCATAGAGAGGATAATCTTTAAGGGCCCGGCCGCATAATCCATCAAAATCATACATTAAATAGTATGTGTCTCCTTCAAAATTACCATAACTATCCTACTTTAAACGTGAATAATTGTTTAAAATAGCTGAACAAACTTTCCAATCTAATAATGAAACTCCTTTTGGAATAGGAAAACCATCTTCATCAAACTCGCAAGTAGTATCTTCGAACTTAATTATATTTTTTGTGCGAGTTAAAATATTGAAACGTATTGGTTTACGATAAGCTTCTTTTATTATATATTGGTCTTTCCGCATTTCTATTAAAGCTTTCTTAATTAAAAAGGCGTTGCGGCCTTCTGCTTTCTTTAAACGCTTTTCCCAAATTAATATTGTATCCCGCAACTGCCGCAATGGAGGTATTTCTTCTAAATCTTTTTTTGTTATCGTTACTTTTGGTTGAAATATTGTATTTTTATTTTCTGTGATTAAACCATAAATTCCATCTTCGCCATTTTCAAGTTGAGAGACCAATCCTTCAAAAGAAGTTTCTCTTTTATTTACAGTGCACATCCTATTCTCGGTGAGAATTTTTTTCTCCTTTTTCTCCTATTTCTCCATACAAAGGATTAAATAGTCGGCTAAAATTTCAAGATACTTTTCATTAGGTTCTGGAGTCTCTTCTAAAATTTTATTAACCAATTCTAATCGTTCTTGTGGAGTATTTAAAGTATAATCGAGTTTAATCATTCTGATTTTGCACCTCCAGTTTGTATTATAGCAGATTTTTTTCCAAAAGTCAAGTAAAAAGTAAAAGAAATTTAAAATTTTCCAAGAGAAGAAAAGAAAAAGAGCGGCGAGCAGCTAAATAAGGGTGGCGGAGACGAGAACTAAATGGGTGCATAAGAAAAAATTTTTAAATTGCAGAATTACGAATGGGTGTTTCGTTTTACTGAAACGAGAAACATTTTGGTGAGTGTAGTGTCCAGAGCGAAACGTTTCACTCATCGAAAAAAAATTTTTTCCCGAAAACACACCCCCCATCTATTGTTGCCCTTTTCGGGGATTTGGCGACTATCCAAATACCCACCCCCATGAACCCCTCCCCCTATTAGCTGTTGTCGGCTCGGGCATGGACGCCAGAGCCGTAGTTTTAACAAATACACCGCTCACCAAATAAGGCAACGCAAGCCGAGCAAAAGTGACCAGCTTCTCACATCCCGTAATTGTACGAAAAAAAATACACACAAACCTCTTGACAAGTAACCCGGTCTGTGTTATACTACACATAGAAAAAGAAAGGAGTACACAATAATGAAGAGAGTAGTAAGAGCAACAATCATCACCATCGCAGTAGTAGTCACACTGTTAGTCATCGGCAGAGTAGGATACTGGGAAACACATTACAATCGTGAAGGGATTGTCACTGATGTAACCAACGAGGTAATTACCATCACAGACACCACAGGCAACGAGTGGGCAATGAAGGGCGAGCCGCTGACCGTAGGCGACAGGGTAACACTGCGCATGCACACACAAGGCACAGACAACACCATCACTGACGACACGATAGTAAGTGTAAGAGTAAGGCATTAACACTATACTAGTAGTAGTATAATAGTACAAACATACACAGATTGTACAAAAAAAGTACACACAAAGATGTTGACAAGACCGGGCTAATGTGTTATAGTATACACAGATAAGAGAGATACACAAACACACAGTAAAGGAGAACAAGACAATGATGAACATTAAAGAATACTTCAACAACCTGTACAACAACACAACCACCACAGAAGAGTGGGAAGCAGTAATGGAATACGAAGAAGCAACCTACGAAATGTTCGAGGAAGGTACTGAGGAAGAAGTAGAGCTGTGGGCACAGCAGTGCAACGTAGACCTGCAGGCTACTAAGATAGTGCTTGGCACACCAGAGCTGGTCACCACTCTGTGGGTGTGGGACATGTGTGGTGAGTGATACATCACCACACTTACACACACTAAGTAGTAAACAATGGTGTGTGTGAGACAGCACAGCAACAGTAGTAGAGAAGCACTACACACACTACACTAACACAGTAGCAAGAGACACAAGATTGTATAAATAAAGTACAATACAAAAGGTTGACAAAGTGACCGGCTTGTGTTACTATAATAACAGAAAGAGAGAAACAGATAAAACAAAAAAGAAAAGGAGATGAAAACAATGGCTAAAATCGAAACAGTAAAAAAAGAAGTAAAAAAAACAAATGCACGTAAACGTACACCGAAGAAAGAAATGTCCTGCAAGGCATGGCTGTACAACGACAGTGGAAGCGCTAACTGCTACGCATCGTCAATGAGTGACATCATGGACGCATACTATGAGTCAAGGAGTTATGATTATTATTAAAAAAGACTTGACAAATAAAAAAAATTATGATACTATAATTATAGAAAAGAAATAGATAGGAGGTAACTAATAATGAGATACTTAATGATTTACGGAAACTTTGATGCAGTAGTTAATTCCTATGAAGAAGGATACGACCTTCTCGTTTCGACCTTCGGATACTATGATGGACATGAAGTATTCTTTGAAGAATACGATGAAAATGAAGATGAATTTTAAAGAACCCTTAGGGGTTCTTTTTCGTCGGCGCGTCCTTGGCCGGGGCGCGCCGCATTTGACTTAAGACAGATCCACTAAAAAAAATTTTTAAAAAATTTTTAAAAAAACGCTTGACAAATTATCCCGGAAATGCTACAATACAATCAGAAAGAGAGAGATAAAGGAGATAAAAGAAATGAGAAAAATCTACGAATTAACCTACATCAACACAGAAAACAAAATCGCAAGAGAAAACTTCAACACCAAAGAAGAAGCAATCGTTCGCAAAGACGAAGTGAAAAGACTGTGGGAAAGCAGTGACCTTTACAAAAAAGTTTCTTACTACGCAATGGTTAGTGCAGTAATGGTAAGATAAAAAAAAATAAAAAAAATTAAAAAAAAGTCTTGACAAAATCCGGACTAGATGATACAATAAACACAGAAAGAGAGAAAGAGAGGAAACAAAAATGAAGGAAATGAACATCAACATCAAAATCGATGAAATGGGATACAACAAAGAGGAACAGAAATACCTGCTGAATGTAATGGGAATCTTGGCACTTGTTGGTGCTGAATGCCCAATCAGCAACAATGAAGAACTCAAAGCTTGGTGCGATGAAACGCTCGCAAACGAAAAAGCAAGAGTTGAAAAAGAAGAAGAGAAAAAACGTCGCAAGGCTGAAAGAGAAAAAGAAAAAGCCGAAGCTGAAGGACTGTCTGTTGAAGAATACAGAAAAGCAAAAAACCACAGAGCACATGTGAAACGTGTAGAAAACGAAATCGCAAAACTTGAAAAAGAACTTGCAAAAAAGAAAAATTATCTTAAAAAATTAAAAAATAACGCTTGACAAATAAAAAATAAGTGCTATAATAAAGAAAAAAAGGAGATAAACAAATGGAAAACATCATCACAATCAACAACAAACCTAATTACGCAGAAGACTACGAATTTATTGTAGCAAGATACGTTGACGGTGAGTACTGGTTCTATGGGGCTTACTCAGACGGATTTAAAGCTGACAATGTAGCAAGTGAAATTGGTGAAGCGGTTGTTTTTCACAACGTAAGAATCCAGGGAAAGAAAAAATAAAATTTTCCTATTGACAAATTAAAAAATAAATGTTATAATAA